>Ga0114971_10002254_pt1 | contig 13301 bp, 14 predicted proteins | sample M_140625_MF_Meta_FD_87320 | JGI IMG/M metagenome (GOLD analysis project Ga0114971, IMG submission 87320) | Freshwater microbial communities from Lake Montjoie, Canada to study carbon cycling - M_140625_MF_MetaG | ecosystem: Environmental > Aquatic > Freshwater > Lake | place: Lake Montjoie... | reverse complement strand
TACGACTACAACATGATGATCATCGAGAACTATGAGGCCCGCTCGGCAGCCCCCATTCCGGGCGGCGAGCACAAGATCGAAGTGGTGACGAAGTTCCAGTCGCCGAAGCGGCTTTCACCAGCCGACGTGACCATCTCCGTGGATGGCAAAGAGGTCGCCAAGGTCACGGTCGAGCGCACCGTTCCCGGAGCCTTCACGGCATCGGAGACATTCGATGTCGGCGTGGATCTCGGCTCGCCGGTAGCGCAGGCCTACGACGAGCGGCGGCCGTTCAAGTTCGATGGCAAGATCGAGTACGTGCTTGTCGATCTCAAGTAGGCTGTACGCCAGATGACGGATGATCTCCATGAGCCTCTGCAGGCAGTATGGAGTGGATTCGGACATGACCCTATGCCGCGGATAAGACTTGTAGTCATTCAAACCATGGCTTGTCTCGCGATTTGATCGGTTGTGATGGCGCAGCCGTCATTGGCCGGTGGTGAGGGTCTCAGCCAGGAATCCAATGATCCAACGGCATCAGTCATGGCGTTTCAGATCGGGGATTGGAACTCATTTCGCTATCACAATCTCGATGATGGCCACGACAATACTGTTGCTTTTCGAGCCGCTCAGCCAATGTCGCTTCGAGGTCTTCGCCCGTGGCCTGCTTGATCGCAAGCCACATCCGTTTGCACCGCTCTACCGACGCTCCCAATGCACTCTGAAGTACTGCCCGTTGCTCAAGCCACATTCGCGGGCGTGCCGCTCTGCCAAGACTCGGTTGCGGCATCGGCGAGCTTCTGGGCCTGCAAGCCGTCATGCCCCGAGGGTGCCACCGGCTTGTTGTTGGTGACGGCGTCGATGAAGGTCAGCACCTCGTTGGCATAGGCCTGGCCGTAGCGCTCAGTGAAGAAGTGCAGGATCGGGTCGGCGTTGAAGCCATCCGACGTAGCCACTTCTACGGTGGTGTTGTGGATGTTCCCGGCGCGAAGCATGCCCTTGGACCCGTGCACCTCGATCCTCTGGTCGTAACCATATGACGCGCGGCGCGAATTGGTGATGACGGCGATCTTTCCAGAGGCCGTCTGCATCTGCACGGCGGCAGTGTCGCAATCGCCTTCATCGCCGATCGCCTTGTCGACGAGGGCCGCACCGAGCGCCTGCACGGTGACGAATTCCTCGCCCACCAGGAATCGCGCAAGGTCGAGGTCATGGATCATCATGTCGCGGAAGATGCCGCCGGAGCTCTTGACATAGGAGGCGGGCGGCGGGGCCGGGTCCCGGCTGATGATGGTGGCCATCTCGATGTTGCCGATAGCGCCAACGCGTAGGCGCTTTTCGAGCGCGGCGAAGTTGGGGTCGAAGCGGCGGTTGAAGCCGATCATCAGTGTCGACCTGTTCTTCTCCACCGTGCGCAGGCAGTCCTCGATGCGGACCACGGAGAGGCTGACCGGCTTCTCGCACAGGATAGCCTTGCCGGCATTGGAAGCGGCCTCGATCTGCTCGGCATGGAAGGGGGTGGGGGTGGCGATCAGGACGGCGTCTACGTCGCTGGCCCCGATGATGTCATCGACCGCGGCGACCCTGGCGCCGACCTCGGCCGCCAGGTCCTCCGCCGCTTTCGGCATGGCGTCGGCGATGTAGGCCACCTTCGCCTTGCCCGAGGCGGCGATGGTGCGGGCGTGAACCTTGCCGATGCGGCCGGCGCCCAGAACTCCAAAACGTAGCATTCAGTGTCTCCTGATCTTGGTCATGTCCATCTTGTGGCAAGGCGCTACATCGCGTTCAGTGATCCTTTGGCGCCTTCGCCATCATGTTACTGAACGCGGTCATTTCGTCGGCAGGCGCGGCCACGAGATACGGCGCATCCGGCCATGCTCCCGAATGAACCTCGCTCACCCATGCCTTGACTGCATCGACGCGCATTTGCTGGATGCGCGCGAACTCCTTGGCGAGGTTGGCGTACTGCTTGGAGTGCCTCGGAACGTGTCCCGTATTGGTGCCAAGTACATCGCATGCGAAGAGATACTGGCAGTCACCACCCTTGCCACCGCCCATCGAGACCAGAAACAGTGAGGTGTGCTTTGCGATCTCCGCAGTCACTTCGGGCGGAACCACCTCGATCTCGACACCGAAGGCACCAGCTTCCTCATAGGCCTTGCAGCGCTCGTAGATCGCCTTGGCACTGTCCGCGGTTTTGCCCGCCGCGCGGAAGCCGCCGGTCCAGGTGCAGAAATGCGGTATCAGGCCCACGTGGCCGATGACCGGGATATTGTCGTCCGCCAAGCGCTGCACCGTCTGGAAGGAGGCAGCGGAATACACGGCGTCAGCGCCCGCCTCCATCATGCGGAAGGCCCAGCGCAAGGTGTCGTCTGTTGTCGCGGGGGCGGAATAGAGCGCCAAGCCGGGGACGGCAAAGATCGACGGCGCCACCTCGCGGAAGCGCTTTTCCACCAGCATCTCGGGCGGCACCGAGCACATGTCGATGCCGGCGGCCTCCGCCGCCGCGAGCTCGTCCCAGTCTGTCACCCGCATCATGGTGTACTGGTACTTGCCCTTGTTGGCGCGGATCTCCGCGATGGTGGGGCGCTTCCTGGCCATGTTTCGCCGTCCCTCTTCCTTAAATATCCTCAGGCCGCCTGGCTCTTGGCATTCATGCACTCACGCTTTTTTCGGAAGCACTCCTCCATGCGGGCTTCGCCCTCCATCGAGCCGTCATGCCAAGTGCCAACGGGTTCATTCGGCTCCCAGTCACCGCGCTTGTTGCGCGTTCCAAAGACGAGGTCGTCCATTCACGTATCCTGTTGCTGCGGAGGCTTTCCGTGAGGTGCGCCCCTATGCGGCGTCGCTCAAGCTCGGGTCTATCTTGGCGCCGGTGATGTAGGCCACCACCTCCTCACCACTGGTCTCCGACTTCTTCAGGTTCGCGGCGATGCGACCGCGCCGGAACACCACGATGCGATCGACGAGGTCGAACACCTGGCGCATGTTGTGCGAGATCAGGATCAGCGGTTCGCCATTCTGCTTGATGGTACGGATGATGTTCTCCACCTGCGCCGTCTCTGCCACGCCCAGCGCCGCCGTGGGCTCATCCATAATGATGAGTTTTGAGGGGAACGTCGCCGTGCGGGCGATCGCCACGCACTGCCGCTGGCCGCCCGACATATGGCGGATGGTGGAGTTAAGATTGGGGATCTTCACGGCCGTCTTTTCAAGCGCCTTGCGTGTAGCTTCACGCATGCCCTTGTGGTCGAGAATAGAGAAAGGGCCGAGGTTGAATCGGATTTTCTCGCGACCAAGGAAGAGGTTTGACGGGACGTCGAGATCGTCAGCGAGTGCGAGGTTCTGGAACACTGCCTCGATCCCAGCCTCTCGCGCTTCCAGCGGCGACTGGAAGTTCACTTCCTTGCCGAGGAAAATGATCTTACCGCGTGACGGAATCTCGACGCCGGTGATCTGGCGCACGAAGGTGGACTTGCCAGCGCCATTGTCTCCCATGATGGCCACATGCTCGCCCTTGCGAAGCTCGAAATTCGCCCCTTCCAGAGCTTGCACGCCGCCATAATGCTTGGTCAGCCCTTCGGTCTTGAGGATGATGTCCGACATGATCAGGCCCTCATGCTGCGGCGGCGCTGCCGCCATTGGTCAAGAACCACTGCGCCCACGATGATCGCGCCCTTCACCATCTCCTGGTAATAGGCATCGAGCTTCAGGAAGGTGAAGCCAGAGATAATAACGCCGAAGATCAGTGCGCCGAGCACCGTGCCGATGATCGACCCCCTACCACCGGCTAGCGAGATACCGCCGATCACCGCCATGGCAATGGCATCGAGTTCATACATCACACCCATGCCCGCCTGCGCGGTCAGGTTCTTGGAACTCAGAACAATTGCGGCAACAGATGCGAGGACGCCGGCAATTACATAGACTAGCACCTTGTGGTGCTCCACCTTGATGCCGGTAATACGCGCGGCCTCCTCATTGGAGCCGATAGCATAGCAGTGCTTGCCGTATTTTGTGTAGGTCAGGATCAGCTGGAACAGGATGGCCAGCGCCACGAAAATGAAGACCGGATTCATACCCTGCCCGATCGCGGCATAGCTCTCGGTGGGGAAGGAAATCGGATTGCCCTTCGACCACCAGCGTGCAAGACCACGCGCCGCCACCATCATGCCCAGCGTCGCGATGAAGGGCGGGATTCGAGTGTAGGCGATCAGCGAGCCATTGATGAGGCCGGCGATAAGGCCGCAGCCGATGCCGACGAGGACAGGAACAATGACGGGCAGGTCCACCAAGCCTTCCGCCATGAAAATGGCCTTGGGGTTGGGATTGCCGTTAACCAGCGCCACCTGTGCAAAGGACATGGCAATCATCGCGGTAGCCCCCACGATCGAGCCTGACGACAAGTCAATGCCGCCCGAAATGATAACCTGTGTAACGCCGATCGCGATGATACCGACGATCGATACCTGAAGGATGATGATTTGGAGACGCTGTTCGTTGAACAGGCCTGGCACGCCCTCACGCGTGTTGAGCAGGAAGCTCTCGCCGAGGAGCAGGCGCCCAAGGATCTCAAAGGCCGCAACGATGATGACAAGTGCCAGCAGGATGTTCAATTCGTTAGGCCATGCCCGGCGGCCGGCATCATATTTGAGGCCGCCAATCCCTGCTTCGGACTTCGCCAAGCTATCCTCCCTCATTGCTGCCGACCGGGCACCGGCCCGGAGAGGAGGTCAAAGCCTCTGCCGCCGCACATCAAAAAGCAAGCGGGAGGCGCCACCGGCGCCCCCCCTTCAGTGTCAGTTCTTCTTGAGGAACTGGTCGATGTTGGCCGGTGTCACCAGCTGGAAGGGGATGTAGACCTTCTGGTCGACGGCCCCCCCCGAGGCGAGCTTCACGGCCGCTTCGAGAGCGCCCTTGCCCTGACCAGCCGCGTCCTGGAACACGGTAGCATCAAGGTCGCCCGCCTGCATTGCGGCGAGCGCGTCCTGGGTTGCATCGACGCCACCCACCACCACGTTCTTCATGTCGATGTTGGCGGCCTTCATGGCCTGAATGGCGCCGATGGCCATTTCGTCGTTGTTGGCGATCACCGCGTCGAACGGCTTGCCGGCGGAAATCCAGTTGGTCATCAGGCTCTGGGCCTGGTCACGCGACCAGTTGGCGGTCTGCTCATCAATGATGTTGAGCTTCACCGCGCACTTGCCGTTGGCCATCACGTCATGGATGTCCTTGGTGCGCATCACGGCGGCCTGGTTGGAGAGCTCGCCCATCATCACATAGACTTGGGCGTCGTCTTTGCCTGCTTCCTTGAGGAGGCGGCAGACCTCGATGGTCTCGAGAGTGCCAGATTCCTCTTCATTCGACGCCACGAAAGCCTGATTGTCCGGCAGAGTGTCGACGTTGATCGGCTGGCGATTGACATAGACCAACGGGATGTTGGCGGCCTTGGCTGCATCCGTCATCGCCTGCGTGGCCGAGGTGTCGACCGGGTTGACGATGATCGCAGAAACGCCCGAGGCGGCGAAGTTCTTGATCTGGTCGAGCTGCTTGGCGACGTCGTTCTGCGCGTCCTCGACTTGAAGTTCAACGCCATCCATGCCCTTGGCCTGTTCGATCATGCCGTTGCGCAGGACGGTGAGGAAGTTGTCGTCGAACAGCGCCATCGAAACGCCGATCTTGGTGCCGGCCATCGCCGAGCTCGACATCAGGGCTGCCATCGCGAGTGCAAGGAAAGTCTTCTTCATGTGTCGGGTCCTCCCAGGTGGGGCGTCCGGCGCGCCCCTTGGTTGCCGGAACCCCGCACTTGCGGGGTGAAGTGGGTGCACGAGAGGAGGTTGGGGCCTACGGTCGGCGGATACGCCGTACCGTCAGCCGTCTGCCGTTCCTCCCATTTCTGCGCGGCGCTCTTTCCTGGCGCCTTGCCATCCAAGTGGATGGAACACTTGAAGCGTCTCGATTCAAACGTTGAACAAAAATTCTACCGCGGAGTAAGTGGAGTCAAGCACGGTCAGATAGTTCTGAGAGAACCTATCATTTTCTGTCACGCTTAGAAGTTCACCGCTGATAGTAATCAGAGACTCTCGCGGATGATCAAAGTGGCCTGTAGCTGTATAGTCTGCACCATGTCCCAGCTCTCGGCAATGGTCGCCCGCGCCATGATGTCCACGGCCTTGCGGGCGATGTCCGTGACTGGTGTGTCGAGGACAAGGTCCAAGGTCCCGTCGATCAGTCCGGAGCGGGTAAAAGAGGTCAATTCGTTGCAAACCGCCACGACCCTATTACCTGCTCTCTCGTCGCGGAGAGCCTGAACCAAGCCTTCCGCACCGCCGCCGGCGGCGTAGATCCCGGTGAGATCGGCATTGCTGGCGATCATGTCCACGACCGCCTCATAGGCGATCCGGGGATCATCCAGGTTGACCAGAGGCTCCAGCAACTGGAACTCGGGCGCATGTTCACGCATGTAACTGCGGAAGCTGCCCTCGGACAGCTCCTGGCTCAGGTATCGGTGGCTGCCAAGCAGGATGCCGATTTTGCCGGGGGTACTCGAAAGGCGGGAAATTGCCCAGCCCGCCGTACGTCCCGCGCGCCTTGAATCCACTGAAATATAAGCTGTACGCTCGGGTGCGGCGACATCGCTCAATAGTGTTACCACCGGCTTGTTGGCCCGGGCTATCGCCTCGTTCACCAGCGGGTGGTCGACCGCCACAATGGCCAAGGCATCGCATTTCTGTGCTGCCTCGCCAATGCGGTGGGCGATGGTGGCAGGCACGATCTCGTCAATGAACTCGACGAACGCGCGGCCCTGCACCGCAGTCGCTTCCCGCGTTGCGTCCGTCAAGGCCGCAGCAAAGTTGCGGTAGAACTCATGATCCTTCTTCTGCAGCAGGAAGCCGAATGTGCGCTTCGGCGTCTCCTCGATGCGCTGCCTGAGAAGGGCAGTCGCGTGATACCCGATCTGCTCCGCCGCTGCCACGACGCGGAGAGCCGTATCCTCCCGGACCGGTAGCCGCCGGTTCAGCACGCGGTCCACGGTGGCGACACTGACACCAGCTGCCGTGGCGAGATCATGGATGGTGGGACGCTTGACCATGCGTACTCGCATTTAGATCATGTTGCTGAATGATGCAATATGATGGTTTTTGGCGCGGAATGCTTGTTCCACTCATCCGCTGGAGTTAGCCTGTGTTTCCATTCCAACCGAAACATACCCGAGTGAGCCATGGCCCCGCCGCATGACTACAGCTTGACCGGACCCAGCAGCAGCTATGCCCTGGAGCATGGCCTTGCCAATGCCGAATGGTACCGGGCGCCCATCCCGCGCGCCCGCATGAAGGAACTGATGAAGCGGTCGGACAGACCGGCAATCCGGGATACCCTGCTCTGGATCGCTTCCTTCCTGGTGACAGGCGGCCTCGCCGTCTATTTCTGGCCGACGCTGTGGGCGGTCCCCTTCTTCCTTGCCTATGGCGTGCTCTACGGCTCCTCCTCCGACTCGAGGTGGCATGAGTGCAGCCACGGGACGGCGTTCAAGACGCCATGGATGAATGACGCGGTCTATCAGCTGTCCTGCTTCATGATCATGCGCGAACCAACCGTATGGCGATGGAGCCATGCCCGTCACCATACAGACACCATCATTGTCGGCCGGGACCCGGAAGTCGCCGTGATGCGGCCGACCGTTATCCTCAAGGTGATCGGGATGTTCTTTGCCGTGCCGCAGGTCTGGGGCGCCACTAAGAGCATGCTGCGGCACGCGGCAGGCAGGCTTTCCCCTGACGAAGCGGATTTCATCCCCGAGATGGAGCGCCCCAAGGTCTACCGTACGGCACGCATCTGGCTTGCCATACACCTCGCCGTCACTGCCTTCGCGATCTACATCGGCTCGATCCTGCCGATGCTGCTGGTCGGGCCCCTGCCCGCCATGTATGGCGCATGGGTGCATGTGATGACTGGCCTCACGCAGCACACCGGCCTTCCCGAGAACGTGTTGGATCATCGCCTCAACTGCCGCACCGTCTACATGAACCCCGTGTTGCGCTTCATCTACTGGAACATGAACTATCACGTGGAGCACCACATGTTCCCGATGGTACCCTATCATCGCCTGCCGGAACTGCATGAGGAGATGAAGACATACTGCCCGCCCGCCTACCCAAGCGTCGTCGCCGCCTATCGTGAAATCATCCCCGCGATCCTGCGCCAAGTGCGTGAACCAGGTTGGTCAATCCAGCGACCAATGCCGCAGGACTATCCCACCCAGATGATTGCTGCAGAATAGCAGGAGAAAGACGAGAAGATGACCCAATGGATTGAAGCCTGTGCCGTCGGCGACATTGCAGAAGAAGACGTGATACGGTTCGACCACAGCGGGCGCACGTTTGCCATCTACCGCTCGCCCGAGGATGAGTACTATGCCACCGACGGCCTATGCACTCATGAGAAGATCCATTTGGCGGATGGGCTGGTGATGGACAACATCATCGAGTGCCCGAAGCACAATGGCCGCTTCGACTACCGCACGGGGGAGGCAAAGGGCGCTCCAGTCTGCGTGAACCTCAAGACCTATGCCGTGAAGCTCGAAAGCGGCAAGGTGATGATCAACATCGGTTGATATTCGACTTCACACTAACCCGATCAGCAGACAAGAGAATGGTCCCGTGACTGACAAGCTTTCATTTGCACTCAATCAGATCACCGCTCCCCGCCTCACATGCAGGGAGTTCATCCAGTTGGCCAAGCGACTGGGTTGCTCAGGCGTTGAACTTCGCAACGACCTCCGCGACAAGCGCCTGTGTGATCGGGAGTTCTTCGACGGCCACAGCCCAAGGGACGTGGGTACCCTTGTACGAGAAAACGGTATGCGGCTTCTGGGTCTGTCCGAGGTCTATGCGTTCAACCGTTGGTCGGAAGAAATACGGGTCAAGGTAGATCGCCTCATCGGTGAGGCCGTGGCCAGTGGCGCCGAATCCATTTCTCTCATCCCTTCCAATGATGGGCGAACCGAAACCGACGATGCGCGCCTCGACGCGCTCCGCAATGCTCTCTCACGCATACTCCCGATGCTCGAGGGCACCGACCTGATCGCCCTCGTGGAGCCTCTTGGTTTTCCGACTTCGTCGCTGCGGCGCAAGAGCGATGCAATCGCGGCGATCAAGGCAGTGGACGGTGATGCGCGTTACAAACTCGTGCACGACACCTTCCACCATCATCTCGCTAGCGAACGAGAGTTCTTCCCGGAGTGGACCGGCATTGTTCATATCTCGGGTGTCGTCGATCCCTCGGTCGAAGTCCGCGATATGCAGGACGAGCACCGGATCCTGGTCACAGGACAAGACCGCCTGGGCAACCTCACCCAGATCGCAGCCCTCAGTTCGGCGGGCTACAGGGGCGTCTACTCCTATGAATGCTTTGCACCGTCGGTGCATCACAGCGCAACGATTGGGTCTGAAATAGCAGAGAGCCTTGCTTTTATAAGGGTCGGAATATCGTAAACACGTGCAATCTAACGGCGGCCTTTGTCCGACGGCAGCGCCCCTGAGACAAATTGGGTGACTTGAGGTAGGGAGAATTTCTGGCTCATCGTCGCTCTGTCGTCCACCTCGTTGTGGACGAGCGTGGACGATGTGATATCGGAAATCCGATAGCTACTTGGCAATCTCGCTCACCGGTCAGAACTTCGGCGCCACCTTTCCTTCAGCCACTCATCACCCTGCCCCCGCCTCTCCGCCTGTCGCCACGCAGCCTCCTCCTCCGGCGACATCCACTTGGAGACATAGCGCCATGCCAGCGGCAGCAGCTGTCAAGGGACACCCAGATTTACGAGCTAACGCGACACCCAGTCTTACGAGGTCCCTGTAAACGGAAGCTGCCCCCGGCGGGGGCGCTGACCCCCAGGAGTCAGGGCGCACCTGCCTTCGATACGGCTGTCCCCGTCCTGTCTCAGTTGCTGAAGGCAGATCTTGTTGAGTACGGTGTCTTCAATAATCGTTTAAGTATTGAATTACCTATACATTTATGGTTTTCTCACCTTCAAATAACGTCGGCTCAGGCAAGGCAAATGGTTGATTTATGAAGTCTCGATTTCGCCAAGCTCGTCAAACAGGGCCCATGATTGCCTTGGAGGCAGGGCCTTACGCTCTTCAGCTGGCACCAGGGTTTGGTGGCCGCATCGTGAGTTTCAAGAGGGGAACGCGCGACATACTGCGGCCCACGTCGCCAGACACGATTGCCAACCCCAAAGTATATGAGTTTTCTGGCTTCCCGCTGATGCCTTACTCGGGCCCTCTCTTCGGGCCGGGGTTCATCTTTGATGGCGTTACATATGATATGGGTCGTACCGTCAGAGAGGAACCGACTGCGACGCATGGCGATGCTTGGATCAACTCATTTGTGGTCCTTGAACGGGGACCTAATTCCGCTTCAATGGTCTTCGAGCACACTCCCGAGACTGGTACCTTCCCTTTTCGCTGGCGCGGGAAGCTGACTTTTGAGTTGAACCCAGCAAGTGGACTTCGGGTTGAGATGTCGCTGACATCCCGAGACTTCCGACGCATGCCGGCGGGCCTGGGATTTCATCCATACTTCCCCAAGGTCAGTGGCGCTAGGCTGCAGTTTGATGCTGTGGGCGTCTGGCCGGCTGATACGCCTGAAGCGGTCAACCTCGGCTGCGGCCCACTTGTTGAAGGCCTCAGCTTCTGTGATGGTCCCGATGTGTCAGAGATGGTTGTAGACAGGCTCTATGAGGGTTGGGACCAGCGCGCGGAACTCATTTATCCTGACGGTGCTCGGACTTTTATAACGGCTGAAGGGGTCCTTGATAAGATGCAAGTCTATAGTGCTTGGGAGTATCCCTACGTATGCGTCGAGCCCGTGAGCAACGCCAATGACGGCTTCAATCGGATGAACCATGGGGTTCCAAGCCACGGCGTTAGGGTGCTTGATCCTGGAAAATCGATCGCAGGTTCATTTTGCATTTGGGCCGAGTGATGATGAGAGCCTTGATCGCCGGACTGCTTGTAGCACTATTCCTTGCCCTTCCGGAGGCAGCGGCGGCAGACGGTCGTCATGCCGACCCTCAGCTCGAAGCACTTCTTCCCGCGACACTCGGGGGTGTTGTGCTGATCCGAGAAAGCCAGAGGGGGACGGATCTCATGACCAGCAACGCGGTGTTTGATGGTTTTCTCGCCTCGCTCAACAAGGGGCGCGAGGACTTCTTGGTGGGTAGTGCCTACTCTAATGGAGGTCTCAAGGCGGCGGTAAGTTCCTGGCGAGTAAAGGGGGCTGACAGCGACAAACTGTTTTCCGGCTTCAAGGCCACAATACAGGCCTCGAGCAAGGTGGAGCTTTCGAGTAGCGTGGAAACTCTTAGCGGACAGAAAGTCACACGCATAGGTGACCCGGGGCAACTCGCTCAGGGCCCCATATACGCTTACGCCGATGGAGATACTGTGTTTTTTGTGCAAACGCCAGATCGAGACCTCGCTAAGGAGGCACTCGGCAAACTACCGCACTGATCTATGTGATGTCGAGAACCTGACCACCGTCGACCGGCAGGACCACACCCGTCACGTATGATGCCTGATCAGAAAGCAGGATAGCGATCCACTGTGCAGCCTCCTGCGCACTAGCGATCCGACCGAGCGGAACCTGGCCGGCCAGCCATTCATAGGCCTCCTTCAAGTCCGACGCCCAGCTCTCATGGATAGGAGTGTCGACTGGACCAAAGGCAATAGAATTGAACCGCACGCCCTGTTTGGCGAATTCGCCGGCACAGGATTTTGTCAGGTATTCGAGGGCCGCTTTTGACATGCCATAAAGCGACTGGCCACTGCGCACCAGCGTCCCCGATGATGAGGATATATTGACAACAGCGCCCCTCGAGCGGATCAGCCAAGGTAGCGCGCTTTGCGTGAGTAGAAATGGCGCCCTGATGTTCACAGCCCAATGGTAGTCAATAATTTCGAGGGAATAATCTAAAAACGGCATGGTCTTGATTGTTGCCGCGTTGTTGACGACGCCAGAAATACCTCCAAAGGCGTTGGCGGCTGCCGAGACAATCACGCTAAAACAGCTTGGGTCAGCAACATCAGCTGCAACAGTTATACATTTTCCACCAGACTTACGAATGTCTGAAGCAACTTCATCCAGCTTCTCGGCCCTGCGGCCGACAAGGCAAACCGCGTGCCCCTGTTCACTGAGAAGCCTAGCCGCCGCAGCCCCAATGCCAGTTCCAGCACCAGTGATGATCGTGGACTTCATTTTCTGTATCTATAGCTCGGCATTAACGACGAAACCGGCATCGACCAGCAATGTGGCGGAGGTCACATAGCTCGCATCATCGGAGAGCATGAAGGCGACAGTCGCTGCAAGCTCGGAGGGCTCGCCAATTCGGTGGAGAGCGATCCGCTCGTTATAGTATTTCATGACATCTGGCATATCCAGCATAGGCGCACTCATGTTGCTACGGATCGCGCCAGGCTCGATGCAATTCACCCGAATACCATGCGTACCCAACACGGATCCCAGAGCCTTTCCCAACATGCTAATTGCGCCCTTCGTGCCGCAGTAGGCCACCTGGGTTGGAGATCCAACATGCGCAGAGATCGAAGAAATCATGACAATCGCGCCACCATGTCCCTCGGCGATCATCTGCTTCGCGCCCTCGGTACACACAACCCAACTGCCTCTGACGTTGACCTCGAACAACTCGTTGAAGTCTTCTATCTTTGTCTCGTTCCACGGCATAAAGGGATTGATTGCAGCGTTTGACACAACGTAGTCTAGGCGACCGCCACGCTCTGCTGCCGCCTTGATCATTGCCACGATCTGCGACGGATCACGCATGTCGGCAGCAATATCAAATGCTTCGCCACCAGCCGCCTTTACCATCTGAAGTGTCTCGTCTGCGCTGAGGTCTGGCCTGCGGTTGACACAGACAAGAGCACCCTCTGAAGCTAGTCGCACAGCTGTTGCCTGACCTATTCCCGTCGTGGCCCCTGTTACAATTGCAACCCGGCCTGCAAAGCGCTTCATGAGATTCCTCATTAAAAAATGGCGATAGGGTTCCACGGTGTCCCCGTGGCACCAGGGAGTCGCAATGGCAGGCCTACCACCATAAACTCGAACCTGCCTTCTTCGGTGACAGCCGCAGCCAACTCCTCAAGTTGAAGACTATCAGAAATCAGCATGCCCATAGCAGTCAGCTGCAGAGGGTGAATGGGATACGGCAGACCCTCAACATTGCTGGGCACGGTCTCACCATCTCCATCTGGCAGGAAAGCCGCGATCTTACGCTCATGCATCCACGGAATGGTGTCAAC
>Ga0114971_10002250_pt1 | contig 13322 bp, 11 predicted proteins | sample M_140625_MF_Meta_FD_87320 | JGI IMG/M metagenome (GOLD analysis project Ga0114971, IMG submission 87320) | Freshwater microbial communities from Lake Montjoie, Canada to study carbon cycling - M_140625_MF_MetaG | ecosystem: Environmental > Aquatic > Freshwater > Lake | place: Lake Montjoie... | reverse complement strand
TAAAACCGCAGATACCATCGCTGCGAAGATCGGCATCCCAGCGGATTCCATCATGCGTGCTAGCGCCGGAATCCTCCACACGCTGCTCGAGGCCCAGAATCAGGGGCACTGCGCTTTACCCCGCGAGTTGCTTTTGCCCAATGCCCGCCAACTTCTCGACATGGACGAGGGGATTCTTGAGCGCGCATTGAAGGTCATGCTTGATGAGGGGGGCGTCGTCGAGGATCGTATGACCGAACAAGATCTCATTTACCTTCCAACCATGCGCCATGCGGAACAGATCATTGCATCGGTGATGACATCATTGTCGCGTAAACCATCGAACTATCCATCTATTGATGTCGAAAAAGCACTCGCGTGGCTCAAGGATAAAGTGGGTCGCCAGCTTGCGCCGACCCAGACTGAGGCCCTCCTGCGCTCGCTCGCAGCCCGTGTATTGATTATCACGGGCGGTCCTGGTGTGGGAAAAACGACCCTCATGCATTCGATTCTTTCGGTGCTTCTGGCCAAAAAAGTGAAGTGCCTGCTTTGTGCTCCGACTGGGCGAGCAGCGAAGCGTTTAAGCGAGAGCACGGGCGTCGAAGCCAAGACGATTCACCGCCTTCTCGAGTATCAGAGCGGTCATTTCACCCGCAATGCCTCGCAACCTCTCGACTGCGATCTGCTCGTCGCAGATGAATCCTCCATGGTCGATGCCCATCTCATGAGCAAACTTCTGCAAGCATTGCCTGAGCGCGCGCACTTGATCCTTGTCGGAGATGTGGATCAACTTCCGAGTGTTGGTGCGGGAAGGGTGCTTGGAGATTTGATGGAAAGCGGCGTTATTCCTGTCGTTCGACTCACTGAAATCTTTCGTCAATCCTCTTCGAGTCGGATCATTGTGAATGCCCATCGGATCAATAGCGGGGAAATGCCAGAGACGATCGTGGACTCCGACTTTTTCTTCATTGAGCGTGAAGAGGCAGAGCAAATCACCGCCAGTCTGCTCGATGTCGTTGCTACACGTATCCCACGTAAACTGGGAGTCGATCCCATTCGTGATATTCAAGTTCTTTGTCCGATGAACCGAGGTTCTCTTGGCTCAATCCAAATGAACAAGCATCTCCAGGAACGCTTGAATCCCCCGCGCAGTGGTGATGCGGAAGTTGAGAAATTTGGCTGGCACTTCCGTCCGCGTGACAAAGTTATCCAGACCCGAAATAACTACGATAAGGACGTCTTCAATGGTGATATCGGATTTGTTGAAAGCATCGACGCCGCTGAGCGCGAAATCCGCATCATCTTTGATGGTCGAAGCGTTATTTATGATTTCCATGAACTCGATGAGGTCTCGCTCGCCTACGCGATCACAATCCACAAGAGTCAGGGATCCGAGTTTCCCGTAGTGGTCATGCCTCTCGCCATGCAGCAGTTCCTCTTGTTGCAGCGCAATCTCATTTATACTGGCGTCACTCGTGGGAAGAACATGGTCGTTCTCATTGGACAAAAAAAAGCAATGGAAAAAGCCGTCCGTAATAGAAAATCCGTTCAGCGATATTCGGCACTGGTTCAGCGGTTACGTGCACTCTGATGGGAACTCAAAAAATCCCAAAATGCTTGTATTGACATTACCCTCATGCCCGATATGATTTCGCTCCCGTTTATTTAAATCATTTTATGGCCTACACTGAAGTTATTCTTACCGCGAACATTCCGAACCTTGGCGCCGAAGCAGATATCGTTAAAGTCCGCCGTGGCTTTGCTCGCAATTTCTTGCTCCCACAAGGCAAGGCACTTGAAATCACCTCTGGCTCAACCCGCCAAATCAATCACCTCAAGGCCAAACGTGCCGAGCGTGAGGCACGTGAGGTCACTGCCGCTGAAGAGATTGCATCCAAGATCAACAAGCTCTCGCCCGTTTTCATACTCGAGGCTGGCGCTTCAGGCAAAGCTTTCGGATCAGTTACAGCCAAAGACATTCATGATCGCCTTGTTCAAGATCTCAAGTTGGATGATCTTCCCAAGCACGCCGTTGTTCTTGAAAAAGCCATCAAAGAAGGTGGTGCCCACACGGTGAGCGTCAAAGTGCATGGTGATGTAACGGCAACACTCAAAGTGCAAGTGAACGTGAATGTCCCAGCTAGAGCTGAAGCCGCTGACCTCGGCGATGATTCTGGCGAACGTAAGACCCGCCGCAAAGTCACCAACAGAGAATAATTTTCACTCGATATTGCGGGAAAGTTTTCTCAACTTGAGATGACTTTCCCGTTTTTCTTTTTAAAAATTCGCGTTACCTTTTTTGAGCTCTCCCCAGTCTCGGTTTTAATCTTTATCATTTTCTTTCATTATTTCCATGCCTTCATCAGCCTCTGAGCCGTCCGCAGGCAACAATTCATCCGCGAATGTGACTGGTGATGGAAAGGGGCGAAAGAAAAAGCCCGTCGATTACAACCAGCGTGCCAGTGCTTATCTCCCAGATGTCCACCGGGCGCTTCCTCAAAGCATCGATGCCGAGAAGGGACTCTTGGGATCCATTTTGCACTCCTCGACGGTTCTCGATGATTGTATTTCGCAGATGGAGGCTAAGCACTTCCACCTTCCATCCCATCAAAAGATATTTGAAGTTCTGGTGGAGATGCGGAATACCGGTCGACCGATTGACCTGATAGCGCTCACACAAATTCTGGAAGATCGTCGGATGCTGGATGAGGTTGGTGGTGCTGGGATTGTCACAGAGCTTTTTACCTTTGTTCCCACGGCGGCCAATGCGGACTACTACCGCGAGATCATTCGCGAAAAGTTCCTTCTTCGGCAAGTCATCAGCACTTGTACCGAATATGTGGCGAGATCATATGAAGAGCAGGGCGATGTGAAAATCCTACTCGATGAAGTCGAAGCACGGGTCCTGTCGATCGGCGAAGAGCGCTTCCGTTCAACGATGCCTACGCTCAAGGAAATGGTCGATCAAGCGATTGATGGTATTGAGAAGCTTGTCACCACGCGCGGCAGTATTACTGGTCTTCCTACTGGGTTTGCCTCACTGGATCGGATGACCAATGGTCTTCACGAAGGAGAAATGTTTGTTATTGCGGCCCGGCCCTCCATGGGGAAGACAGCATTCGCGATGAACATCGCAGAGCATGTCGCGATAGACGCGAACAAGCCAGTGGCTGTATTCAGCTTGGAAATGAGTTCCCAACAACTCGTGCAGCGCTTACTTTGCTCGCGCGCCCGTGTGAACGGACAGAAAATTCGTGAGGGATTTTTCGGCAAGCATGAGATGACAAGTATCAGTGTCACCGCTGGAGTTCTCTCCAAGGCAAAAATCTTTGTCGATGACACGCCTGGTCTCAGTATTTTGGAATTGAGGGCGAAGGCACGACGTCTTCGTAACCGTGAGAAGATTGAACTCATCGTGATTGATTATCTTCAACTTCTCCGCTCGAACTCGAAAAGGGGACAAGACAACAGGCAGATTGAAATCCAAGAAATTTCCTACGGCATCAAAGCCCTCGCCAAGGAGTTGAAAATTCCGGTCATCGTACTCGCTCAGCTAAACCGAAATCCCGAACAGCGCACTGGTGATGGAAAGGGCCGTCCGCGACTCAGCGATCTCCGTGAGTCCGGGACAATCGAGCAAGATGCGGACGTAGTCGGCTTGCTTGTCCGTGAAAAATATTACGCCGAGGACGAAGAATCCAAAAAAGATGCGGCAGGGAAGGCTACACTCATCATTGCTAAACAGCGTAACGGTCCAACGGGCGATATTAATCTCACATTCCTTGAAGAATACACCCGTTTCGAAGAACGCGCCGACGATCGGCGCGAAGATCAATAATTCAAAGTTGAAATAGGGATCTCGCTCGCGGAGTTCTACTCCGCGAATTCCACTGTCATATCGCGAAACTTATTGATGTCCGCTTGCTCGGCGAGTTTGGCTGTGATTCCACGGATTCGCTGACTGAGGGTGGTGGCCAGACCGATCATGAGCATGATTCCTGCTGAGTTGTAATTATTCAGAAAATCTTCCAAGTCCTCGCGGGTGATCGCCCAGTATTGCGATGGCTCAATGGCCGCCACAGTGCAAACGGCGCTCAGGGGATCAAAGAGATCTATTTCTCCCACCCATTCGCCTGATTCGATTTTACCAAGAAGGATATCATTTCCATCATCGGCGTGGCGCGCATGAAACAACCCTGACAAAGTGAAGAAAAGTTTGCCTTGGGATTGGCCTTGCTCAATGAGGACAGCTCCGACTTGAGCTAGGTGAAATGTTCCGTAGGAACTAAGCGTATCCCGATCTTCATCAGAAAGATTGGCAACGATGCCTACAGCTGGAAGTTTCGGTGTAGAAAATGACATATGTGTTTATCCTCATCATGACAATCCCCATTAGCAAACTAATTTCATCGTAAATTCGGTAATCTGCGTTTTTTTGCACTCACTGGTATGATGTCAGGCAGCGAAAACAAGGCGGCAGATGATAATCGAGGCGATCACACCAACTATGTCCGCAATGAGTCCGGCGGGGACTGCGTGGCGGCTTCGTCTCACAGCTACTGAACCGAAATAGACTGCGATCACGTAGAATGTCGTTTCCGTGCTACCAAGGATCGTCGCTCCCATTTTTGCGAGGAGACTGTCTGGGCCATGGCTTTGTAGTAGTTCTGCAAAGAGGGCATTGGAGCCGCTGCCGCTCAACGGGCGCATGAGAACAAGAGGAAAAAGCTCTGCGGGAAGATGGATTGCAGCGAGGAGTGGTCGCAGAGTTTTTGCCATGATGTCGATGCCGCCCGCGGCTCGAAACATGGCGACGGCGGAGATAATAGCTACGAGATAGGGAATGATGCGAATCGAGACTTGAAAGCCCTCCTTCGCCCCTTCAATAAATTCCTCATAGACTGGGATTCGGCACAGGGACGCATACAAAGGGAAAAAGGCGATAAGAAACGGGATGGCCAAATAGGAAATAGCCTCCACCACACTCACAAGAAGACTTTTGGATTCGTGAGATGTAGCAATGAAGCTCCATGCGAACCAAAGAAAACAGGCTGCGAACAAAAAGAGGGTGAGATTTCCCCACCACTTTGGAGAGGCAAAATTCTCTTCGCTAGGAGCACTTGCCATCGTGACGTCGGAAATGGCAGTCTCCGATGCAGGCAGGGCGTAAATAGGCAAACGCTCGAGGGCCTTCACTGCGAGAATCCCCGCCAAAGTTGAGCAACATGTAGCAAAAAATGCAGTTCCGATAATCGCGGTGGGATTTTTCGATCCGGCTGCGGCAAGGAGAGCTACTGTCGTGGCCGGTATGAGTTGAATGGAACTCGTGTTGATGGCCAGAAACGTGCACATGGCATTTGTCGCCGTGCCGGAACGGGTATTGAGTTTTTCAAGATCCTGCATCGCCCTAAGTCCAAGTGGGGTTGCGGCATTGCTCAGGCCGAGCATATTTGCCGCCATGTTCATAACCATCGATCCCATGGCGGGGTGATTCGCTGGCACATCTGGAAAGAGCCAAGAGAGGAGGGGACGTAGAGCCCGTGCTAGCAAATTCACCAACCCCGACTTCTCGGCGATCTTCATCAATCCCAACCAAAGAGCCATCACGCCTGCAAGCGGAAGAGCTATTGTCATGACGGCATTCTTGCAGGCATCAAATGCCGCCGTCGTCACTTGCTGTAAGTGACCGTTAAAACCACCTAGAAGAACGGCAGTGATCACGAGGGCGAGCCATATGTAATTGAGCATCTATTCAACTTGCATGAAGAACGGGCATGCCGAAAAGAGCAAAACGGTAAAACAATCAAGCAATTGATTTCCCGCATCAGGCAGGGTAGTATTCAGTTTATGATGAGATTTGCTAGGGTTGGGGTGTTCGTTGCCTTATTTTTTGTCGCCAGCCTGTTGCTCGTGGCCGGATACTTCTATATTCGCTCGAGTGCGATGCGGGACTATGTGGTCCAAGAGTGGATTTTCAGCGAGCGTTTCGCCCGCTATGATTCTCTGATCGCGCAAGCCGGGTCACGACACGGCGTGAACCCATCACTGGTGAAAGCTGTGATTTGGCGTGAGACCCGGTTTCAGTCTCAAGTGGAAGGAAGCCACGGCGAGCGCGGACTCATGCAAATCACTGAGGTGGCAGCGGCAGATTGGGTCAATGCAGAAAAAGTAGAAACATTTGTGCCTACGGATTTATTCGATCCGAAAACGAATATTGAGGTTGGCACTTGGTATCTCGGGCGGGCCATCAAGCATTGGGCGCACAAGGATGATCCTATTCCTTTCGCCTTATCTGAATATAATGCGGGGCGAACTCGCGTTAGACGATGGGAAAAAAGTTCTGGAGACATTGCCGACTTCAGCGCCGAAGACCTCAGGGACGTCATGGATTTCCCTCTCACGAAGCAATACGTAGCCAGTATTATCGAGCGCTATAACCATTACCTCATGCGAGGGGAATTTAGCAAAAAGCCCATCTGATTCGCCTCTATTTTCACTTCCCTCCAAAGTGGGATAAACTCAGGTTACGTGAGGCAAAAACGCCCTTAATATATCACGAATCGACTCTGGGATCGGTGTGGCCCCTGACTTACCGGGAAGGATATGGCATTTGACCATTTTACCAGAGAAGACCTTAGTTTGATCCGATGCTTGCGACTGAAAAGCATGAAACTCGTACGTGATTGAAGTACGGCCAATGCTGGCCACGTGTAATTCGATGGCGATCAGATCTCCAAATTCACACTTGCAAAGATAGTTCACATCAAGCGCCACACATGGCCAAGCTGAGGATTCCGTCAGAATGGGAATTTGTAGGGAGCGCAAAAATTCATGCTCGGCTTCCTCGACCATCACGAGCAGACGGGAAAAGTGCGCGACTCCAGCCGCATCGGTGTCAGCAAATTGAATCCGTCGGATGAGTCTATATGCGGCAGGGCTTGTCATAGAGTGGATAGTAATATCTTTTATTCACTTTCTAAAATGATTCCACACCTTTGAGACGTCTCCTATCGTAATATCATTAAGAATGAATCCCGTTTTTTTGCATCCTCCGATTCCCATGCGTGCTGGAGAGTGGCCCGATTTGTTAGGGCCAACCGCAGCCGATTTTGACCGCACAGACGGTATTCTGCGCCGCGAATGGCACATGAATGAGGATTTTTCATTAAGTCCGCGTTGGTTGGAATCCGCTCCCTTTTTTCCTAAAATATTTTGGAGATCGAGGAGTGGCGGGCTTCCAATAGTGGCATTTGGTCAAGTGGCATCGGGCAGCGTGTCCGAGCTTTCCGAGTTGCTGGCCAATTCGGATTCCGGCATTCGACTTTTTGGGGGTGCTCGCTTTGCCCAATCCTCCCCTGCGAATCACTGGCCGTTTCCTGGTGATTTCTATTTTATTCCTAAGGCAGAAGTCACTCGAGCGGGATCGTCGACCAAGCTCGCAATTCACTTCACACGGGATGATCTGGAAACTTCCGATGTGGCTGCATGGATTGCTGGACTTGATCGCATGGCCAAGCCGAGAAAACCAGGCGTATTGACCAGAAGTGACCAACCCCCTTTTTCACAATGGTCCGAGGCTGTGCATCTCGCTCTTCAACAAATATCCTCTGGCTTATTGGACAAGGTCGTTCTCGCTCGCCAATCCACCTTTGAGTTGGCGGAAAAAATCACTCCCTATGCGCTCTTGGGATTGATTATGGGTGAGACTCCGGCTTGTTTTCACTTTTGTTTTGAGCCAACAAAGGAATCCGGTGCATTTTTAGGCGCGAGTCCCGAACAGCTCTACCGTCGAGTCGGCCGCAATGTGGAAAGCGAGGCCATTGCCGGGACGCGTCCCCGCAGTCTCGACCCAGCGGAAGATGCGCGCTTGGAATCCCAATTAAGGGATTTCTCAAAAGAACGACTCGAACATCGTCTCGTAGTGGATGAGTTAGCTAGAGCCTTCCGTGAGCTTTGCGTGGATTTTTCTCATGATGAATTGCCTGCCGTTCTTAAGCTCGCTCGGGTTCAGCATTTGCAGACCCAATTGCGTGGCCAGCTTGCGGCCGACTTATCCGATGGTGAGATACTTGAGGGATTGCATCCCACGCCAGCCACATGCGGTTCGCCCACGAAAGCGGCCCGGTCCTTCATCGAAGAAAATGAGCTCTTTGATCGCGGTTGGTATGCTGGTCCGCTGGGCTGGATTTCCCGTGAGGATGCTGAGTTCTGCGTGGCGATTCGATCCATGCATTTGATTGAGATGCGACTTAATGTCTTTGCTGGAGCCGGAATTGTTGAGGGCTCGGACGCGGAACGTGAGTGGTCTGAACTCGAGGATAAAATTTCGGGCGTCCTCCATATCCTAGCGCCATGAGTCGGTCCACACTCACCAATCGCGAATCAGGTCGCATCGTTATTGATACGTTATGCCATATGGGCGTTCGTCATTATTTCATGAGCCCCGGAGCAAGGTCCTCCCCACTTATTGCAGCTCTTGCAGAAACCAATGATATCACGGTGACCGTGCATTATGATGAAAGGGGGATGTCCTTTGCCGCACTAGGGCATGCGATGGCAACGGGACTTCCCTCCGTTTGCATTACGACCAGTGGGTCTGCTGTTGCTAACCTTCTTCCCGCTTGTGTCGAGGCTTCCCATTCCGGAGTGCCTGTTATTTTTATTACTGCGGATAGACCGCCGGAACTTCGCGGCACCGGTGCTAATCAGACGATTCTCCAACCTGAAATCTTCGGAACCTTTGCACGTTTGTCGAACGATCTGCCCTGTCCAGACGACCCCTCCACGTCGAAGGAGTCCCTGATTAAGGCTATTTGCGAGGCGCTCGTTGTTGCCACAGGGGACAACCCTGGTCCTGTGCATGTGAATATCCCGATTCGTGAACCTCTTCTTGAAAAAAAAGAGGATAAAGCACCGCCCCCCATTGATCACCCGCAAGCTCAACAAATCACAATCGCACCATCACCGCTTTCCTTGGGCGCATTTTTTTCCACCGAGTATGGAGTTGTCGTCATTGGCAGGCTTTCAGCCCGGGAGCAGAAGGATGTTCCTGAGATCATCGCATGGGCGTCCCGACTCGGTTGGCCGGTCTTTTGTGATGCCTTATCTGGGGCTCGGTTGATGCCTGGAGTGATTCGACATGGAGATTGGATTTTACAGCAAAACGATGTTCCATCCCCCGATCGGGTTATTCATTTCGGGGGTGCGCTTGTCTCCAAGCGGATTGGAAAATGGCTGAGCGCGTGCCGAGCAGGTGATTATATTCAGGTGAGGGAATCGCCAATGCCCCTTGATCCGTGGAGTCAAAATCCCAACTTGATCCGCATGGGCATATTGGAGTTTTGCAGATCGTTTCCGCATCTAGCCCCCTCTTCTCAAGATTGGTCTCTTGCTTGGAAGTCCATTGACACGCGTTGTGCGCTTGTTCTTCAGGAGCAATTCGGTGCGAGCGATAGACTCTCTGAACCCGAAATCGCGCGACTGACTGCTCGCGTTGCATTCTCGCTCAACCAGACGCTATTTCTAGCGAACTCCATGCCTATACGGGATTTTGATTCATCTGCTGAGTCGCTTGGGGACAAGTTGATCCCTATTTTCGGCAATCGCGGAGCCAGTGGGATTGATGGAAATATCGCCACCATCGCGGGTATCGCCATGGCTTCAAATCGCCCCGTTTTAGCTCTCATTGGGGATCTTGCGGCCTTGCATGATTTGAATTCTATTCCGCTTCTCTTGGGTCAACCAGTGACTCTGCTGATCATTAACAACCATGGGGGAGGGATCTTTCGTTTTCTGCCTCTTGCAGTGGATGCGGATACACGAGAAAGATTTTGGGAGACTCCTCATCCTTTTGGTTTCGCTCATGCCGCCGCCCAGTTCGGCATTGAATACCATAACCCCACAACTCTTTCCTCGCTGAAGGATTGTCTTTCATCAGTTACTAACGGACCGAAAATCGTGGAATGTGTGACGGATCGTGATGAGAATGCGAAATTGCATAATTCCATCGCTGATCAGATTCGCGAATGGGATTTTAAATGGCCCCGCTAAAACTTCATCGCTGGGGAAGCCCAGGTTCTCCTGTTTGGCTATGCATACATGGATTCATGGGAACAGGCTTCGATTGGGATGCATTTGCCCGCGCAGCCCTCACTTTCAATCCCAATCTCTGCATTATTGCTCCCGACCTGCCTGGTCATGGCTCAAGCCCGCCGATGTCTGTGGATTCTTTTGAAACTCAAATCGCCTCACTCCTCGATTCGGAAATCGGGGATGAGGTCACGTTGATCGGTTATTCTCTCGGTGGTCGTCTGGGTCTTCAATGCGTTCTTTCTAATCCCCAAAAGTTCCCAGTATTTATTGGGATTTCCACCACAGCAGGCCTCGAGATTCCAAGTGAACGCGCCCAACGAAAAGTTTCGGACTCCATTTTGGCCGATCAATTGAGAGGAATCAAATCGGACTCCGCTTTTCGTTCATTTCTGGGCGAGTGGTGGAATCTTCCTATATTCAACTCTCCAGCAAGAAGCTTGGAATTGAAGAATTCCTTTATCGAGTCGAGGCTGAAACAAAATCCCTGCGCTATGGCAGATTCTCTTGATCAATGGAGTTCCGGCGTCCTTCCATCCCTTTGGGATAAGCTGGAAGGCTACACAGGTCGGGCCTTATTTTTGACGGGGTCCGCTGATGAGAAATACGTTCCTATCTCAAGGCGACTTACGGACACAGTCTCCTTATCGGAACTTAAAATTCTCAATGCTGTGGGTCACCAGATCCTTATAGAAAATCCATCGGAAGCGGCCAAATGCGTTATCGAATTCCTCCAGCGATCAAGTCCTTGAATTTCGGCATTGGAAGACACGCCGGTCGTGATAAATCTGATGAACTATGAAGTTGGCTCTCGAGTGGAAATCCGCGCTGCAATTTGAAGACATCCGCTATGAAAAAGCGGAGGGCATCGCAAAAATCACCATCAACCGTCCCGAATGCCGCAACGCCTTCCGACCGCTCACGGTCCAGGAGATGCGAAATGCCCTTCAGGATGCTCGCGACGACTCATCCATCGGCGTCGTGATTCTCACTGGGGAAGGCGAGTTGGCTTTTTGTTCTGGCGGAGACCAGAAGATTCGTGGGGATGCTGGTTACTCTGATGGAGTTGGTGTCGAACGATTGAATGTCTTGGATTTTCAGAGGGAAATTCGCACTTGTCCCAAACCGATCATTGCCATGGTTGCCGGTTGGGCGGTCGGTGGTGGGCATGTTTTACATGTCATGTGTGATCTGACCATCGCCGCAGACAACGCCAAGTTTGGGCAGACCGGACCACGAGTCGGTTCCTTCGACGGGGGGTTCGGAGCCAGTTATCTCGCCCGTATTGTAGGGCAAAAGAAAGCCCGTGAAATTTGGCTTCTTTGCCGCACCTATGATGCCACCCAAGCCCTCGATATGGGCCTCGTGAACAAAGTCGTCCCCTACGAACAGCTCGAAATCGAAACGGTGCAATGGTGCCGTGAAATCCTTGAAAAGTCCCCTCTGGCGATTCGTTGCTTGAAGGCGGCTCTCAATGCCGACTGCGATGGACAGGCCGGCCTGCAGGAACTCGCAGGCAACGCAACCTTGCTTTACTATATGACTGAAGAAGGGCAGGAAGGACGGAATGCCTTTGTGGAAAAAAGAAAACCGGATTTCGGTAAATTTCCCAAACGTCCGTGAGTGGAGGCCTTCTCAGGCAAACGAGGCTTTGGCTCTTAGCCATACGCCCGAAGACACTCTTCGCTGCCCTTGCGCCTGTGATGTTGGGAACAGCATTCGCTTACTCGCTGGGAAAAGGCCATCTCCCGAGTGCCATCGCCGCTTTACTTGGAGCAATCGGTATTCAAGTCGGAACGAATCTCGCAAATGATTATTGGGATGCAAAAAAAGGGGCAGATAATGAAGCCCGATTAGGCCCCATACGAGTTACCTCATCTGGGCTCCTTTCTCCGCGAAGCGTATTTATCGGAATGCTCCTCGCTTTTGTTGCAGCGGCTTTTGCTGGTCTTTATTTGATTTATGAAGCGGGTTGGCCTGTTTTTTGGATCGGCGTCATATCGATCTTTTGTGGGATCATTTATACTGCGGGCCCTTTTCCTCTAGCGTATCTCGGACTTGGGGATGTTTTCACTTTTATGTTTTTTGGCCCTGTCGCGACTGTCGGATCCTTCTACGTGCAGGCGCATACCGTTTCTTTCACTCCTCTTTTATTGGGGTGCATTCCGGGGTCCTATTCAGTGGTTCTCATCGCACTCAATAATCTGCGTGATCGTGAATCCGATATCTTGGTGAATAAAAAAACTCTCGCTGTTCGTTTTGGGGCAGCCTTTGCGCGCGCTGAGATCGCCCTTTGCCTTTATTCCCCCCTCATTTTTATCATGCTGTTCTATCGTGATGGCCATCTTTCTGCGCTTCGTGTAATCGCCAGCATAACGGTGTGCGTCCTCGGAGGATTAGCTGTCTTGCTGCCTGTGTATCGAATCCGAGACATGCGTTTGATCAATGGTCTGTTTCCGCGCACTGCCATGTTGAGTCTTGTGATGGCTTCACTTCTATCGCTTTTCCTTCTATTGTGAGCGCTCCGACTTTCCATCGCTACGAACTTCCTCTGACGAATGGAAATGTTCGCCACGGCATATTGCTTCAATGCGGTGGGGCGTGGGGTGATGCGGCTCCGCTTCAAGGGTGGAGTACGGAAACCTGCGATGACCTCCTTCGATATCTTTCGAGTGATCCAAATCTCGATGCCATCCCTGCCAATTTGCCTTCGTTGCAGTGCGCTATGGAAGGCGTAATGGCTTCTGCGGAGAACTTTCAAAACTGGCCGGTGCTTCACAACGAAGTGCCCATCAATGCACTTCTTCAAGGAACGGTTTACGAGATCATCGATCAAGCCAAGCGTGCATTGCGCGAGGGATGCCGTTGCTTGAAAATCAAGACCACCCACGTTCCATTGGATGCTTTGCCGCATTTGTTAACGGTTATTCGTGATGTCTCTGAATGTACGTTCCGCCTTGATTCCAACCGCGCATGGAGTTTTTCCACATGCATGCAGGTCGCTGAAGATTTGCAGGGGCTGGCTGTGGAGTATTTGGAGGAACCATTGCGAAATGGCGAATCCCTGCCTCAGTTGATTGCGCAATGCCCGATCCCGATCGCTCTTGATGAAACGCTAAGGGATATTGGGACTGACGAATTGTCGCGTTATCGTGGCGCAGTCGCTTTAGTTTTGAAGCCGACTCTGATGGGTGGATTTGCGACCTGCTCCCGTTTTGCTGAAGTCGGCGCTTCGTTAGGAATGAAATCCGTCG
>Ga0114971_10002244_pt1 | contig 13333 bp, 10 predicted proteins | sample M_140625_MF_Meta_FD_87320 | JGI IMG/M metagenome (GOLD analysis project Ga0114971, IMG submission 87320) | Freshwater microbial communities from Lake Montjoie, Canada to study carbon cycling - M_140625_MF_MetaG | ecosystem: Environmental > Aquatic > Freshwater > Lake | place: Lake Montjoie... | reverse complement strand
TCAAAAGGCTTGACGCCTTGGGTGATCGGATGGTCCGGGAGGGGCTCCAGAACAGGTGACCAAGTGGGATTCACGGACCAACCGTCCTCAAAATATCCGCCAATCCAATCGAGGAACTGGCTGCCGAGTTCGGATTTTTCGACCTCAACCCCAAAGTGCAGGCAGGCCACGCCGACCCCCTGATCGACGAGGGATTGGATTTTATCCTGATGCGCTTTGGCCATGTGGCCGCGGTAGCCATCGCAATACATGACGACCGTATCGGGTTTGTCATAGCCAACCCAAGGTTGCGGCCATTCCCCGTCGGTTGTGACTGCAGCGGTCACTTCCTCACCACTTTCATTAAGACAGCGGGCGAGCAGGAGGCAACCGGCCTTGTGCTCGTGCTGGCCAGGGCCGTGGCTACGCCGCCCGGCAAGGAAGAGAACTTTCTTTTTGTCGCCGGGTTGGAGTTCCCGCAGTTGGATATTCCGGAAGCGGATCTCCATAGGAGCCCCTTGGTGGAGTTGTAGGGCGATCAGGCCAGACCTTGGAGCGTTCGCACCATTCATCGTGTATTCGGAGGTGACGACACCATTGATGAGTTGAATGACTTGGTTGCCGGCGGCGATGATGCGGTATTCGTTCCAACCTTCCTTGAGGTGGGAGAGGATTTCTGCCGGATCCCCAACGCTCGCCACTACCGTGCGCTCCTTGGGATTATCTCCGATAACAACCTTCTCGCCACGGGAGGCGATGACGCCTTCGTCGGCGTGGTAGGCCGCGCCGGTCCATTTGTTGTCGGCAGAAATGTCCGCTCGCAGACCAGTGACGGTGTGCGGTTTGATATCCACCCGTTGGCTGCGGAATTGAATGCCGCTGTTGTTTCCCTTGATCAAAAACTCGGCGGTCAGCTCGAAGTCGGCAGGTTCGCCATCCTTCCAGACCAGGTAGGTATTTTGGGTGAGGGGATTTTCTGCCGTCGAGCGACCGACAATGGCCCCGTCCTCCGCCGACCAAAATTTCGTGTCGCCTTGCCAGCCAGTGAGCGATTTTCCATCAAAGAGGGACGAGAATTTTTCCGAAGCGGAGGCAGATAGGGTCGACATGGCAAGCAGGGATGCGAGGAGGAATTTCATTGGGGCAAGGAGGAATTCCAGATGTTGCGGAGAAAGCGCAAGCCCTCTCGTGAGACCTGTTCGGCAGAGTCATAGCGTTGGATCCAGATAGATGCGGCTCGGGCGATGGTCGTGTTATCCATGGGGAAGGTCTCGATCGCGATGTCGCCGGAGTAGTTGATCTCCCGAAGCGCTTGGAACACACCCGTCCAATCGACTTGATCGCGGCCAGGGATGCCCCGGTGGCTGGCACTGGCATGCACATGGCCGATCAGTGCCCCGGCCTCGCGCACCGTAGTGGCCGAGTCGTCTTCCTCGATATGCATGTGAAACGTGTCGGCATGAATCTTCAATGCCGGGCTACCGACTGCCTCAATCAGGCGGCGGGCTTGCGCGAGGGTATTGATAAAATCCGTTTCGAAGCGGTTCAGGGGCTCAATCGCAATGTTGACACCGACTTTTTCCGCCTCCCCGCAGAGTGTGCGGAGATGGCCGACCACCAGTGCAAATTGCGCCCGCTTCTCGTCCTTGGTGTGGAGATGGCATCGGCCGACACAGGAGTAGAACGGGCCAGCCACGGTTTTCGATCCAAGCGCTGCCGCGAGATCGATCAGGCGGCGGGTGTAGTCGAGACAGGATTTCTGCTGAGTAGCATCCCCACGGAGGTCGTGCTGGAGAGGAAACATGCCGCAGACGGGGTTGTTTTCCATCCCGGCGTCTTCAAGAGCCCGGCTTAAAGCAGAAACATCCAACTCCTCAGGATGCAGCACTGCCAACTCGACAAAATCGGCTCCCCACCCTTTAAAGACCTTGATCCAAGGAATGTCGGCAGTGGAAAAACTGGAGGAAACGAGGAAGGAATTCAGACCGAATCGCATCGTGTCAACATAGGGTATTTATCAATGGCTCGCTATCATCATTTCCCCATTTTTGTGTACAAAATCGGCATGCCGAGCGTGTTTGCATGAGTTGCTCATTTTTGTGAAGTAATTCGGCAACGTTCTTCTTAAAAATGAATTAAATTTAAAAAATAAATTTTAGCACGATGGAGCCCCGAGTTTTATGCCCTGATCAGATTTGCCAAACACCGTTTGTGGGATTAGATATGATCGCACTTTGGAAAAATCTCGGCCCAACGCCCAGTATTTGAAACTTCAGCGAAAGTTTCTTGATCACATAGCAAACCTGGACGCATTTCTCGCGATCTTGCGTTCGCTCGGGGGCGTGTGTTTTTTCATGAAAGACAAGGGTGGCAGATTCATGGGGGGTAATCCGGCGGAGTTTGCAAAATTGGGGGTTGCCAATGAGACAGAGTTGCTCGGCAAGTCGGACACGGATTTTTTTCCCACGAACTTGATCCTTCAATATCGCAAAGATGACATTCAGGTCATGAAGACCGGCAAGGCTGTGCTGAACCGTGTGGAGCCAGTCTCAAACCCCGACGGGAGCATCGCTTGGCATGTCACGAGCAAATATCCGCTGCGCAATGCTCAAGGCGAAAGCATCGGCATCATGGGAATCATGAGGGATTTCGACCGGGACGCGCTCCCTTGGAATCTTCAGGGGCCGTTCCTAAAAGTCATGGAGTATATCGACACGCACTACTGCGAAGAAATTTTCGTGAAAGATCTCGCTGTGACCGCCGGGTTGTCGATGAGCCAATTCGAGCGTCGGTTCGTTTCTATCTTCGGGCAAACCCCATCGCGATTTATCGTCCGATACCGACTAACCAAGGCCAGCTATTTGCTGATAAATTCCGATAGGACGCTGGTTTCGGTGGCCTTGGAGTGCGGATTCTGCGACCACAGCCATTTTTCGCGTTCGTTCATCGCGATGTTTGGAGTCGCTCCCGGGAAATACCGCCGAAGCCGATTGTGAGTGCTGCCCAATCCCAAGATTCGGTTGCCTCCGTCGCTCCCCTGCTCCTCTTGCAATAAATCGACTTATTGGGCTTTGAGTTTGCGATACCGGCGAATGAGGGAGTTTGTGCTACTATCGTGCTGGAGGTGGGGTTCGGTCGCGCTTTCCAATTCAGGGATGATGCGTTGAGCGAGGACTTTGCCAAGCTCGACACCCCATTGGTCGAAGGGGTTGATATTCCATAACACGCTTTGCGTAAAGACGCTCATTTCGTAAAGCGAAACAAGACGCCCAAGGGCGGCGGGAGTGAGTTTTTCGCCCATGATGACATTCGATGGGCGGTTGCCCTCGAAGACGCGGTGAGGGGCAATCTCGGCGGGGGTACCCTCAGCTTCAACTTCGGCGAGTGATTTTCCGAAGGCGAGCGCTTCGGTTTGCGCAAAAACATTCGACATTAAAAGATCGTGATGGCGACCGAGGGGGTTCAGCGAATTAGCGAAAGCGATGAAGTCACACGGGATGAGACGCGTCCCTTGGTGGATAAGTTGGTAGAAGGAATGCTGTCCGTTTGTGCCAGGTTCGCCCCAGTAGATTGCACCGGTTTCGGCATCCACGTCGCTGCCGTCGAGTTGGACGTGCTTGCCGTTGCTTTCCATGGTGAGTTGTTGCAAGTAGGCGGGGAAGCGCTTGAGATATTGCTCGTAGGGGAGGACGGCGATGGTCTGGGCACCAAAAAAGTCGCTATACCATAGGCCAAGGAGACCGTGAAGAACGGGAATATTCTGATCGAATGGAGCCGTGCGAAAGTGCTCATCCATCTCATGAAAGCCAGCCAGCATGTCGCGGAAGTGATCCGCCCCGAGGGCAATCATATTTGAAAGTCCAATGGCAGAAACCATAGAGTAGCGCCCACCGACCCAATCCCAAAAACCGAACATGTTGGCGGTATCGATACCGAAGGCCGCGACTTTTTCGGCACTCGTCGAGACGGCTACGAAATGCTTCGCAACGGCAGACGCATCACCACCAAGGCCGCGAAGCAACCAATCGCGCGCCGTCGAGGCGTTACTCATCGTCTCGACTGTTGTGAAGGTTTTTGAGGCGATGATAAAGAGCGTCTCGCTTGGATCGAGATCTTGCGTGGCCTCGGCGAAGTCAGATCCATCCACATTCGAAACAAAGCGGAAGGTGAGCGAACGGTCGGTATAGTGCCGAAGGGCTTCGTAGGCCATCACCGGCCCGAGATCGGACCCGCCGATGCCGATGTTGACAATATTTTTGATACGCTTGCCCGTGTAGCCCTTCCAATCCCCGTTACGGACTCGGTCGGAAAAGGCGGCCATGCGGTCAAGGACCTCGTGCACCTCAGGCATAATGTCGACCCCATCGACATGGATCGAGGCTGTACGTGGGGCTCGGAGGGCTATATGCAACACAGCACGATCCTCAGTGGTGTTGATTTTATCGCCTCGGAACATGGCGTCGATCCGGTCACGCAGACCGACGGCATTGGCGAGTTCCAAGAGGGACTCCACAGTGGCTTCGGTGATCAGATTTTTGGAATAATCGAAAAAGAGCCCAGCGGCCTCGATTTGAAATTTTTCTGCTCGGCGAAAATCTTCGTTAAAGAGCTCGGCGAGATGTGGGAGTGTATCCGCTTGATCAGCAAGCGAGTCCCAAGCGGGATGTGAAGTGAGGTTCATGTGAGTTTTCAATGTTTATAAAGAGTAAACCAGATTGAAGCGGGAAAACCAGAAGACTTTATGAGATTAAAGCCCTCTTGCAACAGGAAGAAAAGCCTCATCTTACGAAAATGGGGATGATTCCCTGCAGGAGCCTGTGATGGGAACTCTTCGTCTTCCCTGTCACGACCGAGTATGGCTCACTAGAATTAGGACTTGAAGATGGCGAATGTTTTCTGTCCATCCCGCTCCAGCAACAAAAGAACACCATGTTCTTGGTCTGCCTGACTGAGAGCGGATTCCAGATCCTTCGGCCCGAGTACTGGACGACCACCGGCCTCCGTGATCACATCGCCGACCTCAAGTCCAGCTGCCGCGGAGGCACTGTAAGGCTCAACCGAAGTGACAACAACCCCACCGCTTTCCTTGCGATGGATTTGCAGTGCGGCCAGATTTTCTGGAGTCGCACTTTGAACGGTGAGTCCGGGCGCGGAAGGAGCCACAGTGGAAGCGGAAGGAGGAGCGGGTGCGGGAGTTGACGGACGCCGCAACGAGGCCCGCAAAAGCTTGTCCGGACGCTCGCCAGTTTTCACCGAGACGATCAAATGTTTCCCCTGCCTCACAATATGGAGAGCCACACTTTGTCCGATTTTTTTAGTTAAAATTTCCCTCTGCAAGTCCGTCGCGACTTCGACGTCCTTGCCATCGACTTTGGTGATCACATCGCCGGGCACCAGTTCGCTCATCTCCGCTGGAGCACCAGGCTCCACGCCTCGCACAACGACTCCTCGCATAGTTCCTTGGAACATGCCCTTCGCCTGCTTCAAATCCTCGAGACTGGCGATGGAAACACCCAACCAAGGACGGCTAACGTATCCTTTGGATACGAGTTGGGATGTGACATCTTTCGCGGTATTGATGGGAATAGCAAAGCCAACGCCTCGATTGCTGCCACTGATAAGTGTGTTGATGCCGATTACGCGCCCTTGAATATCGCAGAGTGGACCGCCGCTATTGCCAGGGTTGATGGAGGTGTCGGTCTGCAGATATTCATCGTAGTTGCCGCCAAGGCCGAGCGTGCGTCCCTTCGCACTCACAACACCAAAGGTGAAAGTGTAGGGAAGCTCCATCGGTGTGCCGATGGCGAAGGCAAACTCTCCCACATTCACCGCATCGCTATCTCCCAATTCGGCGACAGGGAGATTCGAGCCCGTAATTTTCAAAACAGCGAGGTCGCTACGCTCATCAGCACCGATCACCTCGGCGGAGAAGCGGCGTCCGTCTTTGAGCTTCACAGTGACCTCCACCGCATCGGCGATGACGTGATTGTTCGTCAGGATCTGACCTTCCGCGTTAATGATAAATCCTGAGCCGATATTCGGAGCGACTTCAGGAGTTGGATCATTATTTTCTGGCTTTACGCGGTAAGGGATTCCGTTGGGACCTCGAAAAAACAACTCCAACCCTTGTGGAACGGCGCTGACTGGCTGCCCCTTGGCCTCGATCACCACAACAGAAGGCGAGGCCTTCGAGAAAACGGAGGAGAAAGCGGAGTTGAGTTGCTGTAAAAGGGGGATCGGCGCCGCGGCCGGCTCGGCTGCCGATAAAGTGGCTACCATCAATGGAAATACCGCTAAAAAGAATAGCTTCATCATACCTATCAAAACTACAACAGGTCGGATTCATTTCAAGTGGCAGGTCGAATTTTATTTAAAAAAAAGTGGCGCGGAAATTGCTTGCAGAAGCAGCATTCATGCCTAAACATTCTGTAAATTATGGCAGGCATGCAACAAGTCGCAGGGATGGCCCTTCAGCAGTCGCTGTCTCCACAGATGCAGCAGAGCCTGAATATCCTGCAGGCACCCCTCACTGAATTACGCCAACTGGTGGATACCGAGCTGCGCTCGAATCCCGCGCTAGAGGAGATCGTTCCGGATAAATCCGATCCATTGGATAATAAAAAGACAAGTGATTTGGACGACCAGTGGGATGAATACTACGCGCAGCGTTCGACGGCGGAACCTTGGACGCAAGACGCCCTCGAGCGAAGACAGCATTTTTTGGATTCTCAAGTCAGGCCCCCCACCCTCGCCGAGCATTTATTGGAGCAACTCAGCACCGCCTCATGGTCAAGGGAAGACGCGGAGATCGCGGTAGAGATCATCGGAAACCTAGATGCGGGAGGATACCTTCGGGCCAGCATTACTGATATCGCAACCCAACTCGATGTGATGTCGCTGGATGTGGAACGCATACTGGAAAGGGGGCAGGAGTTCGATCCGGCAGGCGTGGCAACACGCACGCTTTCCGAGTGCCTGCTAAGGCAACTCATTAACCAAGGTCGCAAATATTCGACCGAGGCTCGCATCGTGAAGCACTATATCGATGAACTCGGCCGCAAGAAACTGCACGAAATCGCAAAGGCCCTCGACCTGGAACTCGCAGAGATTCAACACGCCGCCGAAGTGATAGCCCAACTTGACCCGATGCCTGGCCGCGCCTTCTCGCCGGACACCAATCAGATCGTCGTACCTGAAGTGCTTATTGAGAAGGATGGGGAGGGATATTCGGTTTCTCTCAACAGCGACGAGATTCCCCGGTTGCGAATTTCGGATGACTACAAAGACATGCTCTCCGGTACCTCGAAGGAAGTCCGAGATTACCTTAGGGATAAAATACGAGGGGGTACTTTTTTCATCAAAAGCATCCACCAACGTCAGCAGACGATATTGAACATCGCCCGCGAAATCGTCATACAGCAAAAGGAATTCCTAGACCTCGGCGCGGCCCACCTGAAACCGATGACGATGAGTCAAGTCGCCGATGCCGTAGGGGTTCACGAGACCACCGTCAGCCGAGCAGCAGCGGGAAAATTTATGGCGACACCGCAGGGGATCTTCGAGATGAAGTATTTCTTCACTCACGGCTACACGAATAGCGATGGGGAAACCGTGAGCAACGAAAGCGTCCGCCAAGCCATTGCTCAAATCGTGAGAGAAGAAAACGACCAGCACCCCTACAGTGACCAGAGCATCGTCAAGATGCTATCCGATCGCGGACTCGGTGTGGCCCGCCGGACCGTAGCCAAATACCGAGAGCAACTCGGCATCCTTCCTAGCCATCTTCGTAAAGCCTTTTAATGTGGATTCCAGTTTGCAGGATCGCTGAAACCCGCTAAGATTCGAAATTAGTTACACATGACCTTTCGAAGCGCTAAACAAATCCCTCAGGGCATTTTTTTCAATGTCACTTCCTTTGTGGATATCATGCTCGTGTTGGTGATATTCCTATTGGTCACTTGGACGGAAAGCCGCGTTGAAACGGATCTGGGCATCGAGCTTCCCAAGTCTTCCTCCGCCCCGCAGCGCTCGGCACTCAAATCCCCGATCATCGTCAACATTCAACCAGGCGGGGTAATCACCGTGAACCAACGTCCCATGGAAGATGTGAAACTGCGCGAAATGCTGTCCAGCCTGGTAAAGTTGGATGCTGGTCAATCCGTTGTCCTGCGGTCCGACAAATCTGTTTCTTACGAGAGGATCCTGCAAGTGCTGGATCTTTGTAACGAATCGGGAGTGACTGCACTCGGCTTCGGCGCGCTTCCGCCGAACGTGAAGCCTCAATAAAGCGCGCGAGCAAGCCGTCTCTTGGCGTGCGCAAGGGAAGTCGGACTAACTTTTCATCTCAAGCAAGCGATCCGCATTTGGCAAAGTCGGTAGTGATGCTAATCTACGCCGATGCGTTATCTCTTATTTTTGAATCTGCTCCTCGCGTGCGTTTCAGCTAGGGGTGAAAATTCCCCGCGTTCCGAAAAGGAGGATTCCCCCTACGAGCAACTTGAAATCCTCACACGAGCCATGCAATTGATCCGCCAAGACTACGTCAACGATTCCAAGACCAGTTACAAAGATCTCACTTATAGTGCGCTCCACGGCATGCTGGACAGCCTAGACCCCCACAGCCAATTCATGGAACCGAAGGATTTCAAGAGCATGCAGGAAGATACTAAAAGCGAATTTGCGGGCCTCGGTGTCACACTCACCGAGAAGTCGGGCATCCTCACCATCCTTCACCCGATGGAAGACACACCCGGATTTGAGGCCGGACTCCTCCCCGGTGATCAGATTTTAAAAATCAACGGCGAATCGACTGAGAAGCTCAACATCAACTCCGCCATCGAAAAACTGCGCGGCAAAGTGGGTGAGAAAGTGACCCTCACGATCAACCGCCCTTCGACTGCGCAGGTGAAGGATTTTGAAATCGTCCGCGCTATCATCAAAGTGCCCAGCGTGAAAGACGCCCAGATTCTCCCTTCGCAAGGAAAGTCTCGTATCGGATATGTACGCATCACTCAGTTCAACGAACCCACGGCAAAGGAACTCGCGAAGGCGCTCAACACTCTGGAAAAAAGCGGCATGGAGGCACTCGTGCTCGATCTAAGATACAATCCAGGCGGGCTTCTAGGCAGCGCGGTCGATGTGTGTGGAGAATTTTTGGATGCAAATGCTTTGATTGTCTCCACCGAGGGGCGCACTCCCTCACGGGAATACCGCACCGCGTCCACATCAACCTCACAGCGGGAATATCCGATCGTTGTGCTGACAAACTATGCCAGCGCGAGCGGATCGGAGATCGTTGCTGGGGCGCTTAAGGATCTTGGTCGCGCGCTTCTCGTGGGAGAGACCACATTCGGAAAGGGATCTGTGCAAAGCGTGGTATCGCTTCCTGATGGATCCGCCGCACGTCTCACTACGGCAAAATACTTCACTCCGAGCCGCAAGCTCATTCATGAGCACGGCGTGAGCCCACACATTCGCGCGACGCTCACCCACGATCAGGAAACGGCGCTCCTTCGCTCACGTCGAAAAGGAGAAGAGTCAACAACTCAACCTCGGCCACCCGCCGATCCGCAACTCGACCGAGCCGTCGATGCCCTTCAAGCCACGATCTTGAGCATCAAAACCGCCAAAGTTCATCACACCAAAAAATGATTTCCCGGCCGACACTTCTCGCCATCGAAACATCATGCGACGAAACGGCTGCCGCGATTTTGAGGGGATTCGATGACGTACTAGCACACGAAATTTTCAGCCAAGCCTCGATTCACTCTGCATTCGGCGGAGTCGTTCCGGAGGTTGCCTCTCGCAATCACCTCATTTCCGCCCCCCACATCATCAGTCAGGCACTTGATGCCGCTGGCCTCAATGTCACCGATCTCGACGCCATAGCTGCAACAACGGGGCCAGGGCTTGCCTCCGCACTCCTCGTTGGCGCCTCGACAGCCAAAGGTTTGAGCCTTGGCTCAGGGAAGCCTTTCCTTGCGATCAACCATATCGAGGGCCACTTGCTCTCACCTTTTTTTGGCAAATCGGAAATCCCTCCGCACATCGCTTTGGTTGTAAGCGGCGGGCACACCCTCCTATTCGACGTGGAGGGCTTTGGAAAATACACTCTGCTCGGCCGCACGCTCGATGATGCCGCTGGCGAGGCCTTCGACAAGGTGGCCAAACTTCTCGGCCTCGGCTATCCGGGTGGCGCAGAAATCGACCGCCTCGCCCAATCCGGCAACCCCAAGCGCCATGACTTTCCACGCGGCATGATCGACTCCGGCGACTTCGACTTCAGTTTCAGCGGACTCAAAACGGCTTTGCGGATTTTTTTGGAAAAAGCCGGCCCCATCACGGATGGCATGCCGGATATCTGCGCATCCTTCCAAGTGGCCGTCACCGAGGTACTCGTGGCCAAGCTCTTCCGCGCAGCCAACAGACTAGGAAGACGGATCGTGACCATCAGCGGAGGGGTGAGTGCTAATGCCGGCTTACGCTCACTTGCCAGGGCCAGAGCTGAGCGGGATAACCTCACGCTCGTCACGGCACCTCCCGGACTGCACACGGACAACGCATTGATGATCGCCTACACCGCCGCTCATCACCTTGCCGCCGGAAACACAAGCTCAACCAGCGTGGACATCTTTCCGAACTTCGACGCCGCCACACTATCCAGCAGGGTCAGCGCGTGCGCCGCTTAATCGCAAAAGGACGTTGCGTTTCGCGAAGCGGTTCCTTCTCCTTTTCCAGAACAGCAACCTCACCAACGTAAATCCGATAGGCGGCACGCTTCGCGCGTTCATGGGCCTTGGCTTCATATTCCTGAGCATGGAATCCCGCGCGGGCGAGTTGGGTCAGAAAAGCGGGCTCACGCTCGGCGGACCAGATCGCAACGCGTCCACCGGGGCGAAGCGCCGAGCGAATGAGCTCAAGGCCCTTGCTGGTGTAGAGACGCGAGTTTTTGGCTTGCACAAAGGATGTCGGGCCATTGTCCACATCGAGAATAATCGCATCGTAGGTTCCTGGGCCTTTTTTGATGCTATCGAAAACATCACCTGTGACGATTTTCACCCGAGGATCATCGAGAAGTTTGCCATTCAATTCGGTAAGGAACTCGCGATTCCACGCCACAACCTCCGGAAGAAGCTCCGCCACCACCACCACAGCTGTGGGCCCAGCAATCTCAAGCACGCGGCAGAGACTGAAACCCAGTCCAAGCCCACCAATGAGGATACGCGGACGATCTGGCGACTGAAAATACCCACAGGCGAGATCGGCGAGCATGATCTCCGACGTCGTTAAATTTGACCCCATGAGTTGACGTCCATTGAGCTTGAGAAAATAATCTCCATCGTGCTCATGAAGGGAAAAGCGGGAACCGTCAGGCGTACGAGTCTCGGCGAGATTGCGAAAGGGAATCATAATTGCGTTCTAAACTAGGGCCTCGCTGGGTTCAGCGCAAGCGAGCCACTCGGCATTCGCTTTTTCAAGAGCGTCGGCCACTCCGGCGAGCTTGCGATTGATTTCCATCGCCAGCGAGGGATTTTCGTAGGTCGCCGGATCCTCAAGCTGGCAACTGAGCTCGCGCTGGGAATCCTCCAAGTTTTGAATTTCGGCCTCCAACGCGAAAACGCGTTGTTCGCGGGAGCGTCGCTCTCCGGCTGCGGCCTTGCGTGCATCGGCCTCGGCACGACGTTGTGCTCGCATTTCCTTGAGTCCGAGCTTGGGCGACTCGACATCAGAATCGACCTCAGTGGAGGGTTGAAAGTTCCCCAACGAGGCAACCGTTCCGGCGCGCGCACCCCCACCCACCTGAGATTTCTCCCTGTAATATTCATAATCCCCAGCGTAACGGGTGATGCGGCCGGACTGCACATGGATGACCGATGTCGCCATGGCGCGAATAAAATGCACATCGTGACTGACAAAATAAACCGTCCCATCATAGGGCTTGAGCGCCCGTATGAGGGCATCAATGCTCGGCATATCAAGGTGGGTCGTGGGCTCGTCCAAAAGAAGAAAATTCGGTGGATCGAGAAGCAGCTTGACCAGTGAAAGGCGACTTTTTTCTCCCCCACTCAGCACGCCTACGCGTTTAAAAACATCGTCCCCGCGAAAAAGAAACGCACCAAGCACGGTACGTGCGGCCTGCTCTGGCACTGGTCGGGCGATCGACTGCACCTCCTCGAGCACCGTGCGCTTCACATCAAGAGCCTCCGTACGGTGCTGGGCAAAATAGCCAATGCTGCAATTATGGCCAGGCGTGCGAGTTCCAGCATCCAGCTCAAGATGACCTGCAAGAATCTTCAGAAGCGTGGACTTGCCGGCTCCATTCGGGCCCACCAGCACCGTACGTTGGCACTTTTGAATCTCAAGGTTGAGATCATCATAAATGACATTAGTGCCATAGGCTTGGCGAACCCCATCCAAGGTCATGACTTTTTGACCACCACGCGGGGGCTGAGGAAATCGAAAGCTGACCGTGGGCTCATCGGATTCCGGAGCCTCGATGCGGACCATGCGACCGAGTTGCTTGATGCGATCCTGAGCCTGTGAGGCCTTGCTGGCTTTTGCCCGAAAGCGATTGATGAAATCCTCAAGATGAGCGATCTCTTTTTGCTGGTTGCGATAGGCGGCGAGTTGCTGTTCCTCACGTGCCTTTTTTTGTTCGAGACAAGCATCGAAGTTTCCAGTGTAACGAATGAGTTTACGGTGACGAATCTCCACAATGCCACGGCAGATGAGATTCAGAAATTCCCGATCGTGCGAGATCGTCAAAATAGCTCCGGGATATCCTGCAAGGTGATTTTGAAACCACCCGAGGGTTTCAAGATCGAGATGGTTGGTGGGCTCGTCCAGCAAGAGAAGATCGGGCTCCTCCACTAGCAATCTAGCAAGATGCGCTCGCATGATCCACCCACCGCTCAACTCGCCTACGGGACGATGAAAATCAGTCTCACGAAAGGCCAACCCCGAGAGAATGCGCTTCGCCATGGCTTCAGAGCGTCCATCCGCCTCAGCGCCAGCCGCGAGCTCCATGACAGTTTGATCCGTAACGGCAGCGGTCTCTTGAGGAAGAAAGCCGACGCGCACCCCGCGTTGCATCGTCACAAGCCCCTCATCCGGTTCGTCATTGCGAAGCAACAGGGAAAAAAGCGTGGATTTTCCCGCTCCATTGGGGCCGATAAGTCCGATGCGGTCTCCCGTGTTGACCTGCAGCGCGGCTTCCTCAAAGAGGATCCTGCCGCCAAATGATTTTGTGACCTGTGAAAGCGTAAGCATATGAAAATTAAAGGGCACGAAAGGTGTCCGAGAGAACGCCGAACGTCCACACGTTTTTTCAAAAACTGCGTTTTAAGATCCATCT
>Ga0114971_10002242_pt1 | contig 13336 bp, 11 predicted proteins | sample M_140625_MF_Meta_FD_87320 | JGI IMG/M metagenome (GOLD analysis project Ga0114971, IMG submission 87320) | Freshwater microbial communities from Lake Montjoie, Canada to study carbon cycling - M_140625_MF_MetaG | ecosystem: Environmental > Aquatic > Freshwater > Lake | place: Lake Montjoie... | reverse complement strand
GTCAGCGGACCAAGCATTGTGACTGCCAGCACCAGAAACAAGCGTTTAAGTGTCGTGGCTCCGCGAAGGTTGAACTCCGGATGTAAGATTGCAACACCAAGGGATGGCAGAGCACATGCGCCAATCAATGAAATCAGCTTAAGTACAGGCATTAAGCCGGCGACCGTCGATATGGTTACCAAAGCCACACTGGCAGCCAATATCGCAGGTGCAGCGCGCATTGTTAGAAACCCAAACGCGAAATCAAGAAGTAACGCGACACCGGCGGTGATGACAATACCGGCAGCAATCCGACCAGGCATCGGGTTCTCCATCCGTGCATAAGGACGCGCGGGACCAACACCAAGCTTGGAGCGAATAAGAGCATTCCGCAGACCCGCAATATACGTTTCTGCAGAATCAAGTGGATCAGCCCCATCAAGAAAGAGACGAACAAAGAGGAATCGAATATTTCGCTCGCGCGCGGCGAGGGCAAAACGTTGGATGTTGGCCCCAGGTGTGGCCGTCACCATTTCACTTGATGTAATCGTATGCACACGGATTGTGTTGTAAGGTGCCCGCTTTACGAGCGCTGCATCACCGGTCTGCTTCCCGAATTCGATGCTTCCAAAGCGAATCGCCGATGGCTCATTCAGATGCTTGACAGTTTCCGCATAGCGGTTTCCAGCGCCGAGAACCGACATCCCTGAAAAGATAACCGTGTCAATATTCAGATTACGGATGTCATTAAGTATCGCCGCGATCCGAGCATCCGATGGGTTTGGGTTGTTCCCAACCCGCCCAACAACACGGAGCCCTGCACTTCGTACCAGCGCAACGACTTCCGGGTCGATTCCCACCCCAATATCCTTGATCGCATCCCAGCGGTCCGCCGCAACAATGCCGGCATCCTCGAGATCACTTCCCGAAAACTGCGCTGGAATCGCAATCTGAACGGACGTACGGTTCTGGAGGTTGGATTTGATACGGTCAAACTGCCCCTGGTGCACAATCATCAGAGTCGTTTGATGTTTTGTAGATGGGAGTATTTCAATCAACCCTAGATCGCGAAGACTTTCAAGCGTATCTTCCTGAACGAGAACACTCGTCGCCCCAGCAGCTTTTAGCTTTCGAAGGGTGTCCGTTAGCGGGATACCTTCGCTCGCCGCCAGACGGCGTATTTCCATGATGTCCAACGCAATCTCAACCCGGCGATTTGTTTGTTCGGCCTTGAACCTGTTCGCAGCCGGGATACAACAGACCATCGCAGCCAAAATCATCATTGCCCACAGCATCCGTCGGATGGTCATTATTGCTCAATCCCCTCAAGTTCCGCTGCCAAGGCATCCAGGTAGCGTGCAATACTCCATCCACAGCCCTGCTCTATCGCGGCATCAACAGCAACTTCAATTGTATCGACATACGCAAATCCGGTCCGATTTCCTGGACTTTCAACACCAAGTAATCGTCGAAGAATCGTCAGAGTACCCTGCGAGGCGTCCTCCGGCATCGTTATTTCGATAGCATCCATTTTGAGTAGAGTGACGCAAGCATCACGGGCGTTATTGTACGTCAGTACCTGCTTAATGCGGGCAGCAGCCCGTTGTAAACAACTTATGTCAATCACTACATCGAGGCGGCCAATCGCTCCAAATGCAGTATCAAGTTCCTTTTGCGCCCTTATCAACAACCCCTCACGAACCGCGAATCGGGTTCCCTTTGCGGCAAGGGCACGAGCGGGTGGTTCTCCGAGCCGTGTGTGTATATCCGCGAGGACAAGGCCGATAGAAGTCTGTGCACGACTTGCGCTGGCGATGGCCCGGTCCAGCATCGGCAACGCCCGCTCAGATTGGTCGGCATCCAAGATATTGATAGCATTACTCAGGGTCGCGAGAATATCGCTCAGCTGTTCCTGCAGCGCAAAGACATGCCCGGCGACAATCAGAATAGCCAGGTCATTGACCGGAACATTCCAGATGACGAGACGCTGGAGTGGTGCGAGCAGGCTTTACGGTGAAAATGTCTTTCGCAGGCGATGACGATAGTCAACAGCTGCATCCCAAGGTTTCGTTGTCGAACGGTCCCTCAGTCGCGCCCCCAACGAACGAAAGCCAAGGCGTTCGTTACGGACCAGCGCGACCTGTTCAAGTGGATACAGCGGCTGTACGCGCTGTGCGTAATCTAATTTCAGGTTACGGACACGATTCGCATCCGATGGATGCGTAGACAGAACCTCGGCAATCGAGCTTGTTTGTGCCTTGTCATCAAGGAAACGCCACCACGCATCATGACTGAATCCACTCTTTGCTAGCCGTTCCGTTGCAAAGCGATCCGCTTCAAGTTCGTGCGTCCGTGACCAACTGAGCGCAGTAAGAATAGTGATGCCATTGAGTATCAATCGCAAAGAGCGATCTTTCGTCGGTACTTTGTCTATGATGACTTTAAGTAAAATGGACTGGCTCAGCTGCCGCCACGCATGATGACGTTCAACATGGCCAAGTTCATGCGCAATGATGCCAGCAAGGATGTCATCCGTTTGCGCCCACATCGCAAGTCCACGCGTGATGAGGATTGTGTTACCGGGCAGCGTCCAAGCATTGATTACGGCGGTATCCAAAACAAGGATGCGAGGTGATGATTTATCGCGCGATAATTGCTTGGTGATACGGGCGACAGACTTGTTTAATAGCGGATCGTTGAGGATGCCATTTGCTGTTGTGATGGCTGATGAGAGTATGTCGCCTAACCATCGCTCTGGATTTTGCATTTATGCACATCCTCTCAATCAGTGAAATGTGTTCCAAGCAGCCGGCAGCTCTTTGGAATCGTAATCCATGTTAGCAGTGTTCCCGCTGTGCCGCCGCCAAGGTGTCTGAATAGCTACGACTTGCCACACTGGGAGCGAACGGGTAGACGCCAAACGTTGACCTAAACAGTGTGTCGGCGATTGGACAGCCATAACCAAGTCAGCAGTGTGCCCGTCGCGATTCCTCCTAGATGCGCGATGAACGATGTTGTGCCATCAGCGAGGAAGACGACACCCGCAATGTTCATCAGCACATAGATGAGAATCCACGTAACGGCTTTGAGCTTTATTTTGATCGGTCCCAGCATGGAATGAATACGTGCATCGGGATGCGCCACCATGTACGCTCCCATCACGCCTGAGATTGCCCCGGATGCACCGACAACGGTCTGCTCCGGATTGACCAACCAGTGACAGATTGTCCCAGCTAGGCCACAAAGAACGTAAAACCCGACGTAGCGTGCCTTGCCGTAGAGGTCTTCGATATTGTTTCCAAAAATCAGGAGATAGAGGATGTTTCCTGTGATGTGCCAAAAGTCTGCGTGTACAAAAAGGTTGAACACGCTGAAAACAAGCCCAGCTGGCATCCAAGGAGGTGTGCCTGCCGCTGTCTCCATCACGGGTATGTTTCCTTTCAGAAATACAAGCTGAAAGAGAAACAATATCGAACAAGCGGAAGCAATGAGCCAAGTAACCAATGGGCGATTTTCGCCAGGATTGTCATCATAAACCGGCAGCACTCAGGCGCCTGGCCCTTTATCGACTTGTTTTCCAGCTCCAACAAACGCAAGGATAAACCAGCCGGCAAGCCACGCCATACCGCCGATAGGAATAACCCGCCCGAGAGGCTTGAATCCGGTCAGCGCATTGACATAAAGCCCGCCAGAGAAGATAACGATACCGATACAGAACAGGCAAACAACTATACGAACATTCCGGCCGACGATGCCAGATAGACCAATGATCAGCAGGGCGAGTCCATGCAGGATTTGATACAGAACACCTGTCTGCCAATTCGCCGCCTGTGCTTCGCTGAGGATGGGCTTTAACATATGCGCAGCCATCGCTCCAAGTCCCACAGCCATCCCTAATACACCTGCACCAATGCGTGCAATTCGTGTCATCCCTTTACGGCTCCAGCCGTGAGACCGGCGACAAACTCTTTTTGCAGTAAGAGAAACAAAATGATCACAGGAAGAACAGCAACAAGCGTCCCCGCCATTAGCATCCCGTATTGCTGCTGATACAAACCGACCATTTGGGCAAGCGCAATCGGCAGTGTGTACTTTAGCTTGCTGTGCAGCATGATTTGTGGCCACAGGAATGAGTTCCACGTAGCCATGAATGTCATTAGAGAAAACGCACCAACCATTGGGCGGGAAACCGGCAACACAACGTTCCAATAGAGCCCGAACTCAGAACAGCCATCGATGCGCCCTGCCTGCAGGAGCTCATCCGGGATACGAACCATGCTCTGCCGAAAAAGGAAGATCCCAAAGACGCTAACGGCACCAGGAATCAGCAGCCCTTGGTATGTGTCGACGAGGTGCATCCGGTAAAGAAGGTCATACGATGGCGCAAGCGTCAGCTGTCCCGGAATCAGAACCGTGGCGAGCATGATGCCCATGACCAGTTTCTTGCCTTGGAAGTCATATTTTGCGAGGGCGAAGCCGGCCAGGGATGAAAAGAAAACCTGGAGACAAACGGCGGTACAGGCAAGAAATGTCGAGTTTGCAAGAAACTGAAAAAACGGCACCATCGTGAAGAGGTCAGTGTAATTCGCCAGGGTCGGCTTGGTAACCGTAAACACCTCGGAAAAGACCCGGTCATTCGCCCGGAATGTTGCAAGGATAAGCCAGACCATCGGGACAAGGGCAAGAATACTGCCAAGGAGCAGAATACCGATAGCGGCAATGCGTAGTATTTTCATTCCTTACCTACCCCACCGGACATTCTGAGCTGTGCAAGGCTGATCACGAGCATCCCGGCCGCAAGCGTCCAACCCACCGCACTTGCATAGCCAAGGTCGCCACTAGCAAAGCCATTTTGATAGAGGTACATCACGATGGTGAGTCCCGCATTGTCTGGCCCACTGGTATTTCCAAGCAGGAGATACGGGAGTTCAAACAGCTGGAGTGAGCCCATTGTTGACGTCACCAGCACAAACTGGCACACTGGCCAAATGGCTGGCAATGTGACGGCACGAAATCGTGCAAGTGTACCTGCACCATCCACAAGGGCAGCTTCGTGTAGCTCCTGATCGACTCCCTGCAACGCAGCGAGGAAGTAGATCATATTGAAGCCCACGTACATCCAGAGGCTGGTCAGCACGAGTGCGGGCATGACGGTGACTGGGTCGCCTAGCCACTTGGTCGTGATATTGGCAGGGTTCATCGTGATCGCGGCGTAGGCGTGATTGACAAGACCGTATTTGGGCTGGAAAAGCACCGCAAAGAGGACACCGACAAACACCTGGCCAAGCAGATGTGGGGAAAAGAAGATCAATCGGAACAGGTTTTGTCCCTTGAGCCACTTTTGACTTAGTAGCAACGCCAGTCCAAGAGAAAGTGGGAGCTGCAACAGCACGGTTGCAACCGTGTACGTCAGCGTATTTGTTACCGCTTTGTGAAAGTCAGGGTCTTGCAGTAGGAATGTAAAATTCCTGAAGCCAACTGGGGACCAGTCCTGAGGTCCGCTCGTGGCATAAAAGGCCAAGCGGAAACTTTGTAAGATTGGATAGACGCTGAAAACAAGAAACAGCAAAACGAACGGCGCAACAAAAATGTACGGAGCCGCCCCACCGCCGACGCGGTAGCTTCGACGTGGAGTCATTAAAACGGGTTCCTTGCGATACGCTTGCGGACTTCATCGGCTCGGGATTTGAGCGCACGTGCGACAAAGTCGCGTAGGCCAGCCTGTCCATTCTTCGAGTAATACCCTACGCCGGCAATCAGGACCTGACCAAATTTTCCTTTGGCGACATCCTGAAATGGACTTGTGTACTGTGATGGAACATCCAATGCGAGCGTCGCATAGTCACGACCGATACGCTGCCCGCCGTAGAAGGCGTAGGCCTGATCGAATGCCGGCTCATTCCAGGCATCCGGGACCGGAGGCAAAATATACGTTTCCGAATACCGCTCAGCCAGGTCTTCTTTGTTCAAGTAAAGAAACTTGGCAAAGTCCCACGCGAGGCTCTTATCCACGCACTTTCGGGTTATTCCAAGCATCGTCCCACCCCATGTACTCGTCTTGCGGGGATTACCTGGAAATGTCGGCAGTGGCATCAGCCCCATCTTGCCGGAAAGCTTTCCGACATTAGTCTCATGTTGCTTTGAGCGCCAGTCCGGTGTCACCACTGTCAGGAAGTATTCATCTTCAAGCGCTTGGGTCATAACCTGACCAAAGGATGAACTAAGTGATGATGCAATCTGCGAGTCTTGTTTATCTGCAACCAGCGGGATGTACCAGAGAAGCGTTTCGACGCCAATCTCATCGTCAAACGTTACATTTCCATTTGCATCAAAGAGACCGCCACCCTTTTGCAGGAGGATTGTCATCAGCTGATCAACGCCAGAGTCTGAAAACTCCGTGATGTACCGATCACCAGGCTTTCTTACTTTCTTGCCAGCAGCAATAAAGCTGTCCCAAGTAGCAAGGTTTTCTGGCTTGAGGCCAAGCTTTGTAAATGCCTCTCGGTTGTATGCAAGCATCACCGGATGAACATCATGCGGCAGACCAAAAATCCTGCCCTTGTACGTGTAAGGAGTAAACCGAGCTCCGATGATACGCTTATCAAGGCCCTCAGACTTCAGCGTATCGGTGATGTCCCAGAAGCCCACATGTTCAACGGGTCCGCGAAAGAATGTACCAGCGTTGCTGATTTCAATCTCGCAAACGTCAGGGACATCACCAGTCAATCCCGCCTGAAAGGCCGCTTGCAGGCGCTGTGGAAGCCCCGTTCCGCTGACTAACTGGACATCGATGACTTTATCCGGATGCTGTTTTTGAAATTTTGGGAGTGCTTTTAGATACGCATCGTAGTGGGTTGTAGAAAACGTCCAAAAGACGAGATCAGCCTTCTTCTCTGCACGGTTTTGTCCTCCAAGCCATATGCCACTCGCGAGCGCGAGCGCGAGCATTAGGGCTGGTGCCGGTCCAAACGGAAATCTCATATTAGCTACCTGGCACAAATCTACCCGAATTAAGCCTGCCATCGGGGTCAAAAGCACTGCGAATTCCAGCATTCAGTTTGATGGAACTTTCCGCCGCAGGAGGACCACACCATGCATCTGACCGAAGTTCAATCGGAGACTCATCGATGTACCAGCTTGCACCGAATGATTGACTACATGCTGCAACGGCATTGATGAGCTGTGCGGCGCTCTCTGGAACAACAGACCAAGATAATCCCATACGACCCGTTAGTGGAAGGATTGTGATTGTCCCACCTGACGCCAAAATGCTATCACGAAGCTTTGCGACTAAACTCGCCGTCACCGATGGCAACGTCTGAAGTCGAATGATCAGGTTGCCTTCAATCGGATCTGGCAGATATTCACCTTCAAATGCTTGTGCGGATACTTCTGTGCGGACCGTGGTAGCCGCACCAAACGCAGCTGCCGTAACGGCCTCCGATGCGCCATGGAACGTTATGGTCCCGTAGTCAGTGGCATCGGATGGCCGGCAAAGTATGACTGCCGATACTGGGTCCATGGCAGGTCTAAGGTCAATCATCCACGCAATCAGCGATGATGCTGCTCCACTTGCAACGACACTGGCACGTGCCTCAGGCTTTGGCATCACCCTGAAGGTCAGCTTCGTAAAAATGGCCAGCTGTCCATTTGATCCAGTCAGGAGTTTCGGCAGGTCATAGCCCGTTACATTTTTGACGACGCGCCCGCCTCCATGGATAACGTTTCCGGCCGTGTCAATGGCTTCCACTCCGATAAGCAGGTCACGAACGGTGCCGTAACCAGTGCTCAGGTAGCCCGATGCAGCAGCTGCAACCATCCCACCGATTGTGGTCACAACCGGATAGGAAGGGTCAACTGGCAGGTATTGGTTATGCTCTGCAAGCAGAACCTGTAGATCTATCAGGCGAGTCCCAGGTTTGACCGAGATCGTCATGTCATCGATGTCATGTTCGACCACTCCGTTGAATGGCCGAAGATCAATTACGACCGGTGGGCTGGCGCAAGGCAAACCAGAGAGCTGTCCAGCTCCCCCGCCCCAAGGTACTACTGGATGGTCCTCGGTCTGAACAAGCGCAGCTTGAAGACTTTCAACCGAATCCACCTGGATGACGCGCACTGGTGCATATCCCAGAGCATCCTCCACGTTTGACTGCGTCGGAACCAGTCCGTTCTCACGATTCATCAGGCAATAATCTTTTTTACAACTTCACCATGGACATCGGTTAGTCGATAATCACGCCCTCCATAGCGGTACACAAGACGCGTGTGGTCAATCCCAAGGAGGCTCAACATCGTTGCATGGAGGTCGTGAATGTGAACTTTATCCTCCTGTGCAAACCAGCCGTAGTCATCGGTGTTTCCGTAAGTAATCCCACCCTTGACACCGCCGCCAGCCATCCACATTGTGTAGCCATGTGGATTGTGGTCACGTCCATCCCCACCTTGGGCGGTTGGCGTTCGCCCGAATTCACCACCCCAGAGAACGAGGGTGTCTTCAAGCAAACCTCTGGATTTCAGGTCAGCCAAAAGGCCCGCAATCGGAAGGTCTACTTCACGCGCATTCTTTTCATGATCATTTTTCAAGTTGCCATGTTGGTCCCACTTGTATGAGTGCGTCACCTGAACAAAGCGAACTCCAGCTTCGCAGAAGCGCCTTGCCATGAGACATTGGCGCCCGAAGTTGTCAGTAGGCTCATTGCCAATGCCGTACATGTCAAGCGTTGCCTTGGACTCATTGGAAATGTCCATCAGCTTTGGCGTTTCGGTCTGCATCCGATAGGCAAGCTCAAAGGACTCGATACGTCCTTCAAGGTCAGGGTCATGACCAAAGTGTGCCAGCTGTTCTTTGTTCAGCCCCTGAAGGAGGTCAAGCTGCATTCGCTGCAGGTTCCCCTTCAGCTCAGGATTATCGATGTGGCTGATTTTTGCATTTTTGGCCCGAATGGATGCATTACCAATAGGTGTGCCCTGAGCGTACGCTGGAAGAAAAGCACTGGACCAGTTTTGCACACCGCCATGCCCAAGCGTTGGACAGATGGTGATGAATCCTGGAAGATTTTGGTTTTCGGTACCCAGCCCGTAGGTAAGCCAGCTACCCATAGATGGACGAACGAATACATCGGAGCCGGTGTGCAGTTTTAGAAGTGCTCCGCCGTGTGCGGCGTTTGACCCATGAATACTTTTGATGACACACAGGTCATCTGCCATTTTGCCAACATTTGGGAAGAGATCAGAGACTTCGATACCCGATTTACCGTAGCGCTTGAATTCCCAAGGGCTCTTGAGGAGATTCCCAGTTTGTGCAAAGACGACACGAGGGCGTGGCCCCGAGTATGGCTTTCCGTGATCACGCGTTAGGAGCGGCTTATAGTCGAAGGTGTCAACCTGACTTGGGCCGCCGTGCATGAAGACAAAGATAACGCGCTTTGCCTTTGCCTTGAAGTGCGGTGCCTTTGGTGCAAGTGGATTGATGTTCTTCGGCGGCGCAGCAACGGCATCCGCGTGAAGCAACCCTTGGAGCGCCAAGAGGCCAAACCCGCTTGCCGACTTATGGAGAAGCTCACGGCGCGATGTGACGGTTTCAAAACGATTACATGATGTTGACATGTGAGTCTCCTATTCCACGTAGGCAAAGCTATTTGATGCAAGCAATGCCTGACAATACACATCCCAAATACGCCGACGCCGCTCAGCTGAATCTGGTACAGCCTCTTCCAGCATCATCTCGTATGCGATAAAGAAGCGTTTTGCGACAGCCTTTTCGGCATCGTTTTGCGGACGCCCAATGGCCTGATACGTAGCGGCATTGATACGGTCTTCTTCGGAAAGGCCAGGAAGCGCGAGCATCCTTTGGGCGAATTTCCTGCTGAAATCAATGACCATCGGACTGTTCATCACGTACAGCGCCTGCGGGGCAACCGTGGTCGGCGTCCTAGCAGCATTGACCATGGATGGATCACCAAAGTCGAATGCCTGTAGGTAGTCGTAGACAGCATTACGGATCACCGGAAGATAAATACTACGACGAGGGGCATCGTAGCGTGCACCGTTACCAGACTGGTCATTCGTGACATAGTCGCGGTTGTTGGTACCGAGGAATGTTCCTCCAAGGGTTTTATCGAGCTGCCCAGAGACGGCCAACATCGCATCCCGCAGTGGTTCCGCATCGAGGCGACGGCGGTTGGCCCGCCAGAGGAGCTGGTTCGCAGGGTCAACAGTCATCGGGTCAGCAACGGGCTGTTTCTTGCCATTCACAACAGTGACCGCTCCAGGCTTGACACTGTAAGCGACACTGCTCTGCGCATAGGTATCGGTAAGCATCAGTCGCTTGATGAAGCGTTTGACAGACCATTTGTCATCCACAGCGAATGTCACAGAAAGTGTATCGAGCAATTTCGGATTGGATGGCTTCTCACCACGAATTCCCCAGTTATCAGGGGTGCTCACAAGACCCAGGCCAAACAGGTGACGGAAGACACGGTCTACCATGACGCGGCTGGTCAGTGGATGCGATGCCTTTGTCATCCACATCGCGAGCGACAAGCGTCCACTCTTCTCAGGATCCGGTACGGGTATGAAGTTTCCGCCACAAAGCGCAGCCGGGAACCCACGCGGTGCGACTTCACCAAGCGACTGGGTATCTCCGCGCACGTGAATCTTGACATCCTCAGGCTTCGCATCTTCAACCGCCATCACAAAGATCGGCACAGGCTTCTTTGCAACCGCATCAGCGAGGTCTTTGTCAGCCTTTTCAGCTATCGTCTGGAGAGCTGCAATATCAGATGTGCCGGCAGGTAAGACCAAATATCGGAAGAAGTGTGGAATCGCTCCACCCCGTGTAATTCGGAGGATATTTTCGCCAGCCTTTAGCTTGACTGTTCCTAGAACATCCCACGCCTTACGGTCATCCCGGAAGCCACCAGTATCACGTCCAGCGACGCCTGAGAGCTGCTTTGATCCATTGACAAAAACATCAACGGAACGGCTTTCGTTGCTTGCGTACTCTGACGCAAATTTGTAATCGCCTGCAGCCGGGACAGTGAGCTTGTACTCGATGTTCGCCGGGGAGCCTTCTGAGTTAATGGACCCGGGACCGTACGCATCCTTGGCAACATTGCCTTTCGTGAACGATGTTGCTGCAATGGCAGCGCCTCCGCTTGCCGTGAGCGCCTGCGTAACGGACACCCTAGCTTTTTCAGCCTTGACGCGCAGTGGGGCAAGAACATCGGACTCAAATTTGGCCGCTGATACCTTGGCATCCCCAGTCTCTACAGCCCGCTCATTCCACGCGCTGACGAAGCCGAGGTTTTCCATCGTCTTTGTCGACTTGAAGATGCCGGCAAGGGCGTAGTATTCCTTTGTCGATATCGGGTCGAACTTGTGGTCATGGCAGCGTGCACAAGCAATCGTAACGCCCATCACGGATTTGGAAACAACCTCAATCTGTTCATCCACGATGTCCATCACAAGCTTGGGCTTGTCCTGCTCTGCAAGGACTTTTGGCCCGAGCGACAGGTAACCGGTCGCGGTAAGCATGTCAGCCCGCTCTGTATCGGTCTTTGGCGCTAGCAAGTCGCCCGCGACCTGATACTGGACAAAGCGGTCATACGGGAGGTCTTCGTTGAGCGCCTTTACGACCCAGTCTCGGTAGCGGAAAGCGTTGCCGTGCGCGAGGTTTTCATCGAGGCCATTTGAATCCGCGTAGCGGGCCACATCGAGCCAGTGCCGGCCCCAGCGTTCGCCGAATGCAGGACTGGAAAGCAATGTATCAACGACCTTGCTAAACGCATCTGGGGATTTGTCAGCGACGAATGCTTCGACATCCGCTGGTGCCGGCGGAAGGCCAGTTATATCGAAGTATGCCCGCCGAATCAGCGTTCGCTTATCGGTCCGCGGAGCAGGCTTTAGCCCTTTGGCAATCACGGGTGCCCGGAGAAAGGCATCTATGTTCGTAGCTGCACCCGCGACTTTAGGAGCCACGAAGCGCTTCGCTGGGATAAATGCCCAGTGGGTTGATGTCGAGCTGATGGCAGCAAGCGACTCGGGCCAGTGCGCGCCGGATGCTACCCAACCGGTTAGGGCTGCGATCTCTGCAGCAGGCAGCTTGCCGGATGGCGGCATTTTATGCTTGCCTTCATACCGGATGGCCTGTACGAGCGGGCTTGCGACTGCATCACCCGGAAACACGGCTTTGACTGCACCAGCCGCCGTATCAAGGCGAAGCCCGCCGAGCGTTGTCTTTGCATTATGGCAAGGCACACAGTGCTTGTGAAGGAGGGGGCGGATTCGTTTCTCAAAATCCAATTCCTCCGGACTACCGACCTTTGCCGATGGCAGCTTTGCCTGCGGCGTAACTTGCCCGGCAACCACGGTGGATGCCACAGCGAAAATCCCCAAAAGACCGAACAATGTACGATTCAACGCGATGACTCCATTGCCAAGATGATGTTGAGATACCAGAATTTTTAGTTTACTTTAGTCACTACGGCAAACCAATACATTGGCCAACCTATTTGCACACGGCGGACTAGGCCGGAAAAGTCTTTATTTTAGTCGCATGCCGCAATTGAGACGAACCGAAAGGCACATTACCCAACCTACCCAACCGGTTGGATAAAAATGTCAATGCCTGTTGCATTTTCCACAAGTGCGCGATTATACTCGGAATGTTCATATTTATTTGAATGCGATGCACGTCCAACGCAGGGTGGCATCCGCATTCTTAGAAGAGGTAATCCATGCAGGGTACAAAGAGAGCGTTTACGCTCATCGAACTCCTCGTCGTTATTGCAATTATTGCTATCTTGGCCGCGATTCTGTTCCCAGTTTTCGCACAGGCACGTGAAAAGGCTCGTCAAGCATCCTGTTTGTCAAACCTGAAGCAGCTCGGACTTGGTCTGATGATGTACGCACAGGACTTTGACGAAGTTATGCCAACCGCTTTTGTTGACAACGGTGTTGGCATCAATGGTGGAGGCACGGGTGTTGTTCCTTACGAGCACCAACTGATCCCTTACTTGAAGAACGACGGGATCTCCGGATGCCCATCCGACTCTGTCGCTCGCCCTGTACGTGGCTTGGGTGACTTCTACGATGGCAATTACCAGCGCCGTCGCCCTATGGTAAAGCGTTCTTACGGCTACGTTGGCCAGATCTGTACTGCAGAAGCAACCGCGCGCGGCCAATGGGATGACCCAAACACCGGTATGTCCGCATGGGGCCAGGGCAAATCCCTCGCTGCATTCGATGCACCAGCTGACACCATCTCCCTCGTTGAAGGATGGGGCCGAAACGGTGACGGCGAAGCAGAAACCTTCTACATCGGAACTCCTTGGGGTTCCCTGTTTACAGGTTG
>Ga0114971_10002237_pt1 | contig 13347 bp, 10 predicted proteins | sample M_140625_MF_Meta_FD_87320 | JGI IMG/M metagenome (GOLD analysis project Ga0114971, IMG submission 87320) | Freshwater microbial communities from Lake Montjoie, Canada to study carbon cycling - M_140625_MF_MetaG | ecosystem: Environmental > Aquatic > Freshwater > Lake | place: Lake Montjoie... | reverse complement strand
GGTTGGGCTTTCCGCGCCCGGGCCCGTCGGGATCTCGGTGGCGTAGAATCGACGTACGACCTCGCTCCCGGGGCCTTATTCAGCTACGCTTCGCGCTGGCGCTTCTAAGAGTGCCCGCTCGGCGGCTACGCACATGTTGCGTGATCGCCGCGGCAGCCTGACGTCGACAAAGTTTACCAGCCGGGTCCGCCAGCCAGATTTTCAGTAGCCCTGCGTAAAAGCAAAGCGTCTCGAGCGCAGCGACCTCCGGGTCTAGCCAGAGGGGGAGAAGCTTGGTTACCTTGGCTTCTTGGTAGAGGTGCATGGCATCGGCCAAGAAGGCGGCCCCCGCACCCATTAAGTCGTCGCGCACCGCGGAGAATTCGCCGACATACTCGCACTTCCACAGCATCACTTCATACGACGCACGTGCCTCGGCGTCGTCTTCGAGTCGACGCAAGGCCACGAGTAGACCACGCTCCAAACGTTGTAACGCATCACCCGGTCCCGTGCGTTCGAGTTTAAGTAAACGTCCTGTTTCGGCGCGCACCGCGAGGAAGAGATCGGCCTTGTTCTTGAAGTGCCAGTAGACCGCGCCCCGCGTCACACCCGCCTCATGGGCGATTTCTTCCAGGGAGGTGTTGGTCACGCCGGCCCGGCTGAATACCTGTCGGCTACAGGTGATGATTCTGTGACGAGTTTGTTCTGCCTCTGCTTTCGTCTTGCGAGCCATGGTTGGATAGTTAACTTTACATACATGTATGTATGTAAATTGCTGCGGGTCGAGGTCCTTCTTTTCGGAACCCTTGGGTTGTTTGTCGCTGGCTGTAAGCCAACTTTAGCCCCCCAGATGCCTGGTGCCTTGCCTGTGAATACCCAGGTTGTGGAGGTCCGGCCGTTCCCACAGACGGTTGAGGTCACCGCTCAGGTCGAGGGGACTCGTGAAGTCGAAGTCCGGGCCCGCGTCACGGGTATTCTGCTGGCCCAATCTTATCAAGAAGGCGCCGCGGTGAAGGCCGGTGACCTACTTTTTAAAATCGACCCAGCGACCTATGAGGTCGCCCTGGCTTTGGCGAAGGCCCAGTTCTCGCAGGAACAGGCCAAGTTCGAGCAGTTTGAGGCCGAGTCGACTCGCCAAGATAAGTTGCTCAGTCAGCAGGCGACTAGCCCGAAAGAAGCTGCCGATGCGAAGGCCGTGGCGATGGCTGCGCGCTTCGCACGCGATGTCGCCGCCGCCAAAGTGCGTGGGGCGGAGTTGGACCTCTCCTATTGTGAAGTCCGTGCGCCCATTGCGGGTTACACGGGCCGGCTCGCCCGTTCCGAGGGCTCGCTCGTCAGCCCAGGTGCCGATGGCCTCTTGACCACGGTGGTGCAGCGTGAGCAGGTTTGGGCACGTTGCGGTGTGTCGGAGCAAGACTTCGCTCGTCTCTTTCAAGGCGACGCCGCCCAGGCGACCCGGGCCAAGGTCGAGGTCCTCGATGGTGCCGGCAAGCCGTTGCCGTTCGCCGGCAAAGTTAACTTCGTCTCCGCGCAGGTAGAATCCCGCCTAGGTACGATTCAGATGCGGGCCGAGTTTGTGAATCCCGACAATCGTTTACTGCCTGGACAGTTCGTCCGACTCCGGCTCGAGGGTAAGTCCCTCGAAGGCGCCGTCACGGTGCCGGCCGCTTGCCTCATGCAGTCGGCACAGGGTCGCTTCGTTTACGTCCTTGGCGAAGGCAACGTTGCTACCATGCGCCCCGTCCAGATTGAAGTCATCGTCGGCCCCTTGGCCGTTGTCTCGGGCGGTTTGAAGTCTGGTGACCGCGTCATCCTAGATAACCTCGTGAAGATCCGCCCTGGCGCTCCCCTGGCCCCGCGTCCTCCGGCCGCTAAGTAACGCCGATGTCCTGGGAATTCTTTATTCGTCGGCCCATCTTCGGGACCGTCCTCTCCTTGGTCGTTGTGATGGCGGGCCTGATGGCCTTCCGTTTACTCCCGGTCGCACAGTACCCGCAGATTGCCCCGCCGACCGCGACCATCGCGATTTCTTATCCGGGCGCTTCAGCGGAGACGCTGATGCGGACGGTGGCCGCACCGATTGAGGATGAAATCAATGGCACGGATAATCTCCTCTACTTCTCCTCCAACTCTTCTTCGAACGGCCTGCTCACGATTACAGTCACTTTCGAGCCGGGTACGGATCCCGACCTCGCGGTCATCAACCTGACGAACCGCGTCAAAATCGCCGAGCCGCGTCTTCCCGAGGAGGCTCGCCGTCTTGGGGTGGTCGTCAAGAAGCGCACGAACGATATCCTGATGTCGATTTCCTTCATTTCGAAGGACGGCAGTCGCGATTCGGTTTTTCTCAGCAATTACGTTGCCGTCAATGTCGTCGAGGAAATCAAGCGTGTCCCGGGCGTCAGTGACGCCGGTATCTTTGGGGCCCGCGATTATTCAATGCGCGTTTGGCTACGCCCGGACAAGATGGCTCAACTCGGCGTGACGCCAGGCGACGTCGCCCGTGCTATCCGTGTTTCGAATAATCAATACGCCGCTGGTCGTCTCGGTCAGGAGCCTTCCACCGATGGACAAGCCGTAGTTATCCCGATTATCACCCCGAGCCGGCTGGCCACCCCCGAGCAGTTTGGTAATATCGTACTTCGCGCCGACGGGGCCAAGGGTGTCCTCCGTCTGCGCGACGTCGCCACAGTCGAACTCGGTGCCCAGAGCTACGAACAGCGTGCCAGCCTCGATAATCAGACGGCCGTCGGCATGCGTGTGTTCCTCGCGCCTGGGGCCAATGCTCTGGACGTAGCTGCGGCGGTGAAGGCCCGCGTCGCTGAGCTCTCGAAGCATTTTCCCTCGGGTATCGACTACGAGGTGCCGTTTGATACGACACTTTTCGTCGCCGCTTCAATCCGTGAGGTCGAACATACACTTTTAGAGGCCGGGCTCTTGGTCATCTTGGTAGTCTTCCTCTTCCTCGGCAGCTGGCGTGCAACGCTCATTCCCATCATCGCCGTCCCGGTGTCGCTCATTGGGACCTTTGCCGGTCTCTGGGTCTTTGGCTTTGGTATTAACACGCTGACCCTCTTTGCGATGGTCATCGCTATCGGCATCGTCGTCGACGATGCCATTGTCGTGCTCGAGAACGTTGAGCGCCTCATGGAAGAGAAGGGGATGACCCCGTTCGACGCCGCCTTGGCCTCGGTGCATGAAGTCTCAGGTGCGATTGTCGCTATCGTGCTGGTGCTCGTGTCGGTCTTCCTCCCGGTGGCCTTCCTCGGTGGCATCGCAGGCACGCTCTACCGTCAGTTCGCCGTGACGGTGGCGATTTCGGTGACTATCTCAGGGTTCGTGGCCTTGACGCTCACGCCAGCGCTCTGTGCGATGATTCTGAAGCCCCGGACGCATGCGCCGACCACGGGTTTCCTGGGTTGGTTTGAGCGCTGCTTCCAAGCGTTGGCCGCTTGGCATGGTCGCGCCGTCCGTTGGTTGCTGGAGCGTCCCAAGGCTGCTGGTCTTATCTTCTTAGGTATCCTCGGCGCCAATGCCGCGCTCCTGTGGGAGCGTCCGCGTGGCTTCTTGCCATCGGAGGACCAAGGCTACGTCCTAGCCATGGTCACTTTGCCTGATGGCGCGAGCGTGACCCGTACGCGCGATTACATGACGAAAATCGTGCCATCGCTCCTGCAAGTGCCGGCCGAAAAGCCCGCAGTGTTTCATGCCTTTGCTATTAGCGGCTTTGACCTTATCGGTGGAGGTGAGAAGACCAACGCCGGCACGATTTTCTTACCGTTGAAAGATTGGTCGAAGCGCGATGTGGGCGCGGAGCAACTGACAGGTGCGCTCATGGCCTCGACGGCGCATGCGACCGAAGGCATGTGCTTCATTGTTAACCCGCCGCCGATTCGTGGTATCGGTACGGCTGGTGGGTTTGAGTTCTACCTGCAGGCTCGAGAGGATGATGATCCTGTCCGCCTAGGTAGGGTCACGGATGAACTCATCGCGGCCTTGAGTAAGGAGACGAAGGATGGCAAGCCGCTCATTGTTGGGTTGCGCTCCTTCCTGCGCACGACCGTCCCCCAGTATGCCGCCGAAGTCGATGAGGTCCGTGCGATGACCTTAGGCGTGCCGCTACCGGAAATCTACGAAGCCCTCCAGGCGACCATCGGTGCCGCTTACGTCAATGACTTCAATCGCTCCGGGCGAACTTACCGTGTGCTGATGCAGGCTGAGCCCTCCGAGCGTATGGATCCGTCCGATGTTGGACGCATTCATGTGCGCGCCGCAGATGGTCGGATGATTCCGCTGTCGACGTTAGTCCGTATTAAGCCTTCTTCTGGACCCGAACAGGTTGAGCGTTATAATGGCTTCGTTGCCGCCCGTGTGTTGGGTGGCGGCGCTGCGGGGCTGAGCTCCAGCGAGGCTTTGCGCTTAGTCGAAGAAGTCGCCGAACGCACCTTGCCTGAGGGCTATCAGCTCGATTGGACGGCGCAGGCACTTCAGGAGAAACGCTCCGCGACCTCCGCTTTGCCGGCCTTCTTGATGGCCCTCACGATGGTCTTCTTAATTCTGGCAGCGCTCTACGAGAAGTGGTCACTGCCGATTGGCGTTATCTTAACGGTGCCGTTCGCGCTGCTCGGCGCGCTCGTTGCTATTTGGGTGCGCGGCACTCCCAACGACCTGTACTTCCAGATTGGTCTTGTGACGCTCATCGGTCTAGCGGCTAAGAATGCTATCCTGATCGTCGAGTTCGCCGTTAAGGCACGCGATGCGGGTAAGTCCGCAGCCGAAGCGGCCGTTGAGGCTGCTCGCATACGTTTCCGTCCACTGGTCATGACCTCGATGGCCTTCGTCCTTGGCGTCATTCCGCTCGTGATTGCCTCTGGCGCTGGCGCGGGGGCACGTCGTTCGATGGGTACGGGCGTCTTCGGCGGGATGCTTTTAGATACCTTCGTGGCTACGCTCTTTATCCCTCTCTTCTTCAAAATCCTTACCGGCGACCGCAAGGAACCCCGCGCATGAAAACCTCCGTCGTTTTACTCCTTCCTCTGAGTTTCCTGCTCTCCGCCTGTACGCTGGGCCCCGATTACGTTCGGCCGGAGACCCCGACGGCCGCCGCCTTTCCCGAGGCAACTGCCGGTGGCGAAGCCGTCGGAGAAAAGTGGTGGCAAGGTTTTGGCGACAACCAACTGAACGCCTTCGTGGAGCAAGCCTTGGTCGCCAACGTCGATGTGCGCGTCGCTGCTGGTCGCGTCGAAGAAGCCGCCGCAGGTTTAGCGGATGTCGCGGGCGCGCAATTACCCCAGATTGATGCAACGGCGGGCGCTGCGAAGACTAAGGTGAGCGACAACGGCTACACGCCAATCAGTGCGACGAACGGCCGCAGCCGGACCGTCTATCGCGCGGGTCTCGCAACCTCGTTTGAACTCGATTTCTGGGGTAAATTCCGCCGCGCCACCGAAGCTGCGCGGGCCCAACTGCTCGCAACTTCCGAAGCTCGCGCCCAGGTGGAGCTCGCCGTTGCCACCTCGGTGGTGCGGACCTATGCCTTGGCGCAGTCCGCCGCCGTGCAGCAACGCTCTGCCGAGGAACTCGTCGCAATCCGCACCGAAGAGCGCCGTATCGTCGGCATCCGCTTTGACGTCGGTTCGGCCAATGCCGCTGACCGTGCGCAGGCGGAAGTGAACTTATCCGCCGCGGTCGCGACGCTCTCCGATGCTCGCCGCGCACGCGCTTCCGCCGAGCACCTGCTGGGCTTCCTCGTGGGCCGTCCGGACCTGGTCTTGCCGGCTCAAGCCGCGGCCGCGCTGGCCTTGCCGCCGCCGCCGGCCGCGGGTTTGCCTTCGGATCTCCTGCGCCGTCGGCCCGATGTCCTTTCCGCCGAGCAGACGCTCGTCGCTGCCAACGCGCGCATCGGTTACGTTAAGGCCGCTTATTTCCCGACTTTCACGCTGACGGGGGCGCTTGGGAATGAGAGCCGTGACTTCTCGCAGCTCTTCAGTGCCGCCAGTGGTACCACGAATCTCGGGGTGGATCTACGAGTCCCACTCTTCGATTTCGGACGTACCGCCGCGCGCGTGGAAGGCGCCGTGGCCGTGCAGCATCAAGCCGTCGCTAATTACGAGAAGGCTATTCTGAATGCTTTCCGTGAAGTGCGCGACGCCCTGAGCGACGTACGGGAGACCATCGAGTCCGCACAATCTGCCGAACGCCGTGAGGCTTCCGCTCAGGAGGCCTTCCGCGTCGCCGAGGCCCGGCAGGCCGCCGGCCAGTTGCCCCTCTCCGACCACCTCATAGCCAGACGTATGCTGGCCGAGTCGAAGGTTGCCGTGGCCCGCGTGCGTTATGATCGTATCGGTGCCCAGGTCGACCTCATTAAGTCACTCGGTGGCGCCCGCGTAGAGGTTTCTGCAAAGTAGTCGAAGGTCAGCGCGCGAACTCGATTTCACCCATCAAGTTTCCCGCCAGCTTCCCGTCCTTGGATTGCCAGAAGGCGGCATCCCGGTTGGCGAAGCGCACCTTATTACGCGCGTCCTGCTTGAACTTGGCGTGCTCGATTTCAGGGAACATGACGCAAATCTGGTACTTGCCGGGCTGGATATCCTTCGGGGCGGTTGCCTTGATGGTGATGTCGAAGCCGGCCTCCTTGTTCTGTAGGACCACGTAAGGTGGTACCCGGCGGATATCGAAGGCCTCGCCCTCGCCAGGTGAGAGCGTGTACTTGGTCGGGCTATCTACGTAGGCCAAGTCGAGGCCACGCGGGGTCGGGCACGCAGAGAAACCGCGGTTCGCGATGCGAATCTTAATTTCAAACTTCGCACCGAGCTTCACTTTGTTCTGCCAGGATGCGCTCAACAGTTCGTAGCGGTAGCCCACGTGGTCGCGAAGGTAGTCGAAGGCCGAACGGCTGACCGCATTACCCTTGGTGTCGGTGAAGTACCCATCGGAGAGGGGCAGTCCCAACTGGGTGACCTCAGCCTTCGTCTTCATTTGTTTTTTCCAGCCATCAACGAGACCGGGGGTCTTGGCGGGGTCGGCTTCAGACCAGCCATGGGCGAGACCGAGGGCGAAGGCCCGTTCATTGGAAGCTACCTGCGCGACGAGCCAGCCATCCGCTGCGGTTGGTTGCGTCGCCGTTTTGGCGGTAATCTCGGCATCGTAGGGGACGAAGAGATTCTCCATACAAAACTTCTGCCAGTCCTCGTTGGTGCCGCCGAGTGGCTTGTCGAAGTTACCATCGTGCGTCAGGTCGAAGAGGAAGTGCGTGTTATGGGTGCCGAGGCGGGCGGTCGGGTTACCTTTCTCGAACGCGTTCCCTTGGTTGATGTGTAAAGGCCAGTCCAGCTGTTTGCAGAGCCCCTGGCGCATGTCTGGCGACTGGACGAGGAGGGCGCGGTCGTTGGGTAGGCTGGCGAAAGCCTCCTTGAGAATCGCGCCATGGGCCTCGGGTGTCTCGGGAATCTTGGTGGCATTGGCGCCTTCTCCCCGGCGGCCAATGGAGCCGAGTTGGACGGCGATGAGGACGTCGGCGTTGGCGGCGAGGATCTTCTTCAGCTGGGCCCAGTGGCCTTTAACCATGGCGAGGTCGGGTCCGCTCGACTTGCTGTCATCGAGCTCGTAGGCGAAGCGCAGCTCCAGTTTGCAGCCCGCGCGACGGAAGGTATCCAAAGATTTCTCGAGCCGCTGGAAGAGGATTTGGTCGAGCACCCGGTTGTGGTATTCATCGAGCCAGCAGATACCGAGGTGGGTCGTGACGCCTTTTAGTTCCCAAGCCTTGAGGGCCTCAAATAGCTGGCGGTCCGTCCAGCCAGCCCGGGCCACATCGACGCCGAGGAAGGGCACGGGCTTTTCGTCTTTGGCGGCGGGGGCAGCGCGTCGGACCACGCGGCCATCGGCCCGCTGTACGAGAAGTTGACCGTCGCCGAGGCCGATCGGGCATTCCAGCCGAAAGCCGCGTTCCGGGTTGTGGAGTCCATTGAGGGCGGTGGGGTCGTCGGCGTAGAGTCCGTGGAATTCCTTGTAGGCGAGCTTCGGAGCCTCGTCCTTAGCGAGGACTGCGAGGGAGCTGAGCAGCAGGAGGGGCCAGTGCTTAATCATCCCATCATATTTTTGATGAGAGCGGGCGGAGGCAATCCCGATTCGGCTAGTTCTGGCCGAACAGCCTCGCTAGGCGGGCGGAGACGGGCTCAATGAGAGACATGTTGATGTTGGCGACATGGACGCAGGCGCTCTCCGCTACCGCGGCGTCAGACCCCTTTTTGCCAGCGGCGTCGGCCTTATTCGCCTGCGCGGTCGTGCACGCGTTTTGTGCGCCCATCTTTGCTCGGGCGGCTCTGCGCCTGGAAGCCCAGCGCGCCGATTTTAGATCAACCGCCCTCCACCTACTCGGAGAGGTCGAGGCCGTTTTCGGACTCTGGTCCCTCGGGTTATTCCTGCTCGCCGTCTGTTGGCCAGGGAAGGGGTGGGCTTTTGCCGTCGCCTATCTGGAGTCTGGTGACTACGCCGCTACCGTCGCGGGCCGCGAATTCACCGGGCCTTTTAAGTTCTTAGAGCCTTTGTTCGTTTTTATTGTTATGGTCATGGCCTCGGCGCGGCCGATTGTCCAAGCGGCGAGGCGGGTGTTGAATGCCGTCGCGGGTTGGTTCGGCGGCAGTCCGGCGGCCCGGTGGGTGGTGGTGCTGACCTTGGCTCCTTTAGCGGGGTCCTTGATTACCGAGCCGGCCGCGATGACCATCGCCGCCTATCTCCTTGCGGCCCAGTTTTATTGCCTGAAACCCTCCTCTAGCCTCCAGTATGCCACGCTGGCTTTACTCTTTGTTAATGTATCCATCGGCGGTGCCTTGACGCATTTTGCGGCGCCTCCGGTGGTGATGGTTGCGACGCGTTGGGGTTGGGGCACGGCGGAGGTCTTTCAGCAGTTCGGTTGGGCGGCCTTGGCGGCAATTTCACTGTCGAACGCCATCTATTTCTTCTGGTTCCGCCGGGAATTACTGGCCCTGCACTCTACGGTGTTGCCTGCGGATGTAGAGGGTGAGCCGACGGTGCCGCTCTGGGTGACTGCGGTGCACATCGCGCTGATCGCCTGGACGGTCGTGATGTTGTCGGGCCACCACACTCTCCTCATGGTCGGGGGCTTGCTGTTATTCTTAGCCTTTGGCGTGGCCACTCCGCGTTGGCAGTCGCCGCTCCGGCTCAGGGCGCCCTTGATGGTGGGCTTCTTTTTGGCCGGATTAGTCGTCCTCGGTGGCCTTCAAGGGTGGTGGATTGGCCCGGTCATTCTGCAACTGGGGGACACGTCCTTATTATGGGCTTCCCTTGTCTTAACCGCTTTTAATGACAACGCAGCGATTACCTACCTCGCCGCGCAGGTCCCGGCCTTAGCTGAGCCATCAGCGGCGGCCTTAAGGTACGCCGTTTTGGCGGGTGCTTTGGCCGGGGGTGGCCTCACGGTCATCGCCAATGCCCCTAACCCCGCAGGGCAGGCCATTTTAGGGGAGTATTTCGCAGGCGGGGTATCCGCCGGGCGCCTTTTTCTTTGGGCCATGCTGCCTACGGCTGTGGCCATTGCTTGTTTCCTTTTCATTAGGTAACCCCACCGTCCGACGGGGAAGGGGTGGGGCCAGGGGGCACTTCACCTCCTTTTTGACTGTTCAATCAATAAGGGTGGGGCTACATTCTAATTCCTCAAGTTTAGCCCCTTTACTCCATGCGTTCCCGTACCCGTTCAGGTTTCACGCTCATAGAGCTCCTTACCGTCATCGCCATCATTGGTATCTTGGCGGCCGTCCTCTTTCCGGCCATCAGTTCGGTCCGTAAAAAGGCGAAGATTTCAACTGGCCAGACGACCTTCCAGCAGTGGTGCTCCGGTGTGACCCGTTACAAGTCCGTGTATGGATTCTACCCGAACATCGGGGCTACCTACACCACGACGGCCGATTCCTTGCACAAGCTCGAAACTGGCCCTGGTATTCTCTTTGTGAAGTCCCTCTACGGCAAGAACCCGACGGGAACCCCGCTCTCGGGTGCCGCCACGGGCGAGCGTGCTAAGTATAACCGTAACGCCGAAGAGTTCTGTGCCTTCGGTAAGGACGACTACGAGCTCTTTGACTCCAACGCCAACACGACCGGCAAGCTCATCGACAAGTTCGGTAACACTAATATCCGCATCGTCTTTGACACCGATGGTAATGGTGCGATCAAGGGCATCTCGACCCCGCTCCCGGACGACCTTGACGCGACCAAGAATCCCAATGGAATCAATAGCACGACGGGTATCCCGGCGCGCGTGATTATCTTTACCACCACCAAGGACGTCGGTTCGACTGACGGCCAACTGGGTGCGGACGACGTCGCCGACATTATCGCCATCCAGTGAGTCCTCGATCCCGTCTCTCCCGCGCCCGTCGCGGCTTTACTCTGATTGAGCTGTTGGTGGTTATCTCCATCATCCTGCTCATCTCGGCGATGTTCCTGAACATGTCCTCCGGCGATGGCGGCGGCCTGACGGGCGGTCAGCGCATGGTCGGCTCCTCGATTCGGTCCGTCCGTGCGATGGCTTTGATGAACCGCGGTGCCCAAGGTACAGGCGTGAGCTACAATGCTCGTTACCGACTATTAATCCTGAACGACCCGGCGGATCCCGTGAATCACCTGCACAAGTACATGATCGCCGTGGGTAGCGTGGATACCAGCACCGTTGCGGCGGGCGTGGACCCGACGACCGTTACAAGCACTTCCGATACACGTTATAAGTGGTATACTCCGGATGCCCCGACCTTGCTGCCGAGTGGTGTTTACTTTGTTCCGCCTACCAGCGATACCACCACCGTGGTCAATAAGCCCCCGGGCTTTACGGGCACCTGGATTGGCCGCGCTAGTATCATCGGCCAGATCGCTGATAATGCCACGGCCAACTCGAACGATAACCCAGGCAGTCCGCCTTGGATGATGTTCGCGTCGCAGGGTGTCGTCGCTGCTACCTCTTTGACTGCGATGTCTGGCCTCGACGCCAAGAAGTGGTACTACGTTGAGCTCCAGACAGGCGGCACCTCCAATCACCTCGGCCGCGTGATTCTCGTACTCGCTAACGGCGTGCTGCGACTGGACCCAGCCTCTAATAAGGTCCAACTCGACCTAGCCAACGAAAACCAGTTGGCGGCGCTGTCGCTCCGCCCCAGCGGCGACGTGGCGATGACCACTGACCCAGATGAACTAAACGCCAATCTCCTGAAGTAATGAACAACGTCCTTTACCCGTCCCGCCGCCGCGCCGGCTTTTCGCTGATCGAGGTCACCCTCGCTATCGGTATCCTTGGCATGGCGATTCTATCGTTGGTCGGCATCCTTAGTTCGACCTTCCAGCAGGTCGACGAAATCATGCAGACTAACCGTGCCCTGTCGGGGGTGACTCGCTTGATTGGTGCACTCGATAACCCGCGCTCTATCGTCTACCTAGATGCCAGTGCGGACAGCAATCCTGCGAACACGAAGTATATTCACCAAGGCCTCCAGTCGAGACTCGATCCGGTTGCCACGATTCCGGCTTCAAACTTTGAAATCGCCTACCGCTTACTCGGTCCGACGAACACGACGACCAACGCCGTCTGGCTCTACGTCTATGACCGTAAGATGGTGATTGCGGTGGCCGATGCGCAGCCTGGCGCGACGGTGACTTACAACCTCTATTCTAACCCCTCGGCGATGGAAGTCGCTTCCTGTCTCGGTAATGCCGATAATTTTAGCCCTATCGCGGCCAATACGCGTAACGTCATCGGTACCCCGATGCGGGTGCGACTCACGCTCTCGAAGCTGCTCGTCGGTCAGCGCTACCAGATCGACACCGTCACGGGCGAACCAAGCGTGGCTAAGTGGGCGCCTGGCACCGCTCTGCCGGTCGACCCAAACCTCTACGCTTTGGCCTACCTTCCGGTAGTTGCCGAATTCTTCCCGCACGATTACGTGGACTCCACGATTTTCAAGGGTCGTGAAGAGACGCCCCTCCTTGTGCAGAACATCATCATTAACCGATGAAAACTTCCCTCCTCCGCACCGCTCGTCGCGGTTTTACCTTGATTGAAGTCATGGTCGCTACGGCGATCATGATAGTAATCGTTCTCGCCGTGGTGACCATTGCCGCGGACACCTTCAAGGCCTACGACAGGGCCGTCGCCGACCTCACGACGCAGTCCGAGGCCCGTGGAGCCCTCGATGCGATGGAGAACGATTTCCAGACAGCAGTCATCCGGCCCGACGGTCGTTGCTGGATGGAGGTTATTCTGCCTGGTTCGACGACTCCAGCTGGCGTTCCTAAGGCGGTCGGTAACCTGCAGCCAGTCGACCACCCGATTGTCATGCTCTTTTCGGCTCCACCCGACCGCCCACGCTGGTCCCCGGTGGCCACTACGCCGCGTACCGCTTTTAAGGGTGACGTCTGTGCGGTCGCTTATCGTATCGGCCAGCGTTCACCGTTCGATGCGCCTGGTGACCCCATCCAGCAGGTCTACGGTGTTTACCGCACGATCATCGACCCAGAGGCGACCTTCCGCGACGCCTTACCTGTCATCTTTTCCTCGACCACAACGACGCCCAAATCCCCTTGGGATTATTGGAACGCTGCACGCCTCGTGCCGAACTATTCCGTCTCGGCTACCTCGGGTGGTTTTCAGACGCGTAATCTGATTGACCAGAGCTTGGTGCAGACGGGTGGGGCGACCTCTAACTATTGCTGGACGCTTGATGACCAGAATTTCATCGCTTCGAATGTCGTCTCTATGCACCTGACCTTCTGGTGTATCTCTTCCTTGCCGGCCTCCTCCACGGTAACGGGCGCCTTGGTCGATCCGCTGAAGCGCCCAGCCGAATTACTTCGCCCGGTAGTCGTCGGTTCTTCGGATTCCTTTAAGTTCGGTCCGGCGGCTTACGGTGGCTACATCGGTGAGTACGCGACCAATACTACGTCCTCGAGCACCAATACCGCTCCATTACGCTTTGCTCCTGTCAGCGGTTCACCTGTGCCAGTGACGGCCGCCGGCACGCCGCACCCTTACGACACCTATGGTGCCCGCCTCCGTATCTACGCGGACCGCATGTATCCCGATTCCCTTGGGCCGAACAACCCCGCGACCGCCACGTCGTTGCCTTATATGCCATACTCCGTGAAGGCCGTGGAGGTGTCGCTCACGATCCTGACGCCCGAAGGCTCCAAGGAACTCCGCTCTCTGCAGAAACTTACGGCCGCCCAAGGGGCCACGGGTATCGCGCTACCTTCGGTTAATGATTACAAACGCATTGTGAATCAGTACGGTCGCAACTACACCCGTTACATTAAGTTGATGGCAAACGGTGGCTAAGGGCCGTCGGGTGTAAACAAAAAGGGCGTCCT
>Ga0114971_10002236_pt1 | contig 13349 bp, 13 predicted proteins | sample M_140625_MF_Meta_FD_87320 | JGI IMG/M metagenome (GOLD analysis project Ga0114971, IMG submission 87320) | Freshwater microbial communities from Lake Montjoie, Canada to study carbon cycling - M_140625_MF_MetaG | ecosystem: Environmental > Aquatic > Freshwater > Lake | place: Lake Montjoie... | reverse complement strand
GCAGCATCTGCTCTGCGCTCTTCTAGCGTTGCATCAGCCGGCATTGGATTATTGGCGGCGGTGAAGTCGAGGAAGGCTTTGGCCTGTGGGTGCATGGTCATGGGCGCTAGGGTATTCCAACTCTTAGGTAGTGCGCTCTACTTTTCACTATGGTCATCCACCCATATAGCCCGGCCTTCTGGTTCGGGAGTGAATGAATCCTGGCGGGTTATGCAACCCTCTGATCTACCTGACCTCACTAGAAGGTTTGGCTACTACCAACACTTAAGGCCAGTTTTGACGGATGAATTCTTCTTGCAGTTCATTACGCAGGATCTTTCCTGAATCAGTGCGTGGAATTTTGGTCGTAGGGACTATGAACCTTAGATTCCAAGGTATTTTCTTACTCATGACTTTTATAAAATAATCTAGGTCAAAATCTTGATCGGTGATTAGTGCTATAGCTAATTCTTCGACTCCAGACGAGGTCAAAGCCGCAAATGTAGCACAATCAATTATGCCTAACTGTGCCATTGCAATTTCATCGACTTTTTCAGGGTTAATTTTCATGCCCCCCATGTTCAGCACTTCGCTACTTCTTCCATCCAGCACAAGTTGACCTTGTTGATCGATAAAGCCAAGATCACCAGGATAGAAGTAGCCTTCTCGGAAAAATTTTGCCGTTCCTAAGGGATTTTTGTAGTAAGCAACAGACATTCCTGGCCTGCGATATCGAATATGTCCAGTTTGTCCCAACGGTAGGGCTTCGTCATTTTCATCAACAATCTGTAAATCCACAGCCGGATTAATCCTAAAACCTTGTGACGATCCGTCTACTATTTCTTTCAGAGCGATGCCTCCGGCTTCAGTTGAGCCGTACCCATTGAAAATTCTGCAATCTAATTGAGATCTAATTCTTTCAACTAACTGAGATGTTGGTGTGCTCCCATTCATTACAATATTCTTAAGGTGCGAAAGTTCTGATCCCGTGTTTAGCTGCGTGTCCAGAAAAGCAGATATTTGAAGTGGTGATCCAACCAAAGTTTTGATCGGATACTTACGGAGTAACTTTGGAAGTCGGTAGTCACTAAAATTGGAATTAAAGAAGGCACGGCCTTCATTTAAACTTCTAATTGCACGGCCATACCTGGCACCCAATGGAAATAAGCTCAATACGGGCTCCTCACCAGAAAAATCTTCAGAACCTCTTCGATTTATATACTCACTTAAATCACGTGAGGACAGGGCCACATATTTCAACATTCCACTTGTGCCACTTGTTCCTAAAAGTCTCACTGGATAATCTTCATCAATATAGCCAGGTACGGCACTTAACTCAGGACTTAACTTAATTTGATCTAGAAATTTTTCATCAAAAAGAATGGTTTTCTCTATCGGAAATCGAGTATCAGCAACTATAGAAATCAGCCATTTAGGTGAAATAGGCTCAACAAAAGGTGATGTGCCAATTTTAGACATTGTTGTCACACCTAAAAGGTGAAGTGCTAGAGAAGTTGTCCACTCGAGATATGACGGTAAGGCAATACACACTAAATCTGATTGAGAGATGCCCTTCTCACCTAAAACTGTCGCAGTTTTACGAGCCATTGAATTGAGCTGGGAGAATGTAAGAATGTGTTCTTCATCAGCAAAAGCAACTACAGAAGGTTTTTCTGCCGCCCACTTACTCAAAATTTCGAAATCAAACAAGATCGGTCACTGCCATCTCAAAGTCCATGTCCTTAGCATATTCTAGTTTTAGCGAAAGAGGATTGGCGCTAGATTTACCCGTGAATGTATGAATCCTAAAGACTTTAGTTTATGCGGAATATATGCAATAGCTGCAAATGTCACATTCTTTTGACTCATGGTTGGCAATCGAAGCTTTGCGACGGATGCTTCAGTAACGCCAGTGATTTTGGAAATTATTTTTCTATAAAATGACGCTGCTAATGGAACCATTTTTGCCCACGAAAGTCACCCTACAGGCCAGAGTAATCTTGGGAGAGTTGACTTCGAAGAATCTTGCCATTGGGGTTTCGGGGGATAGTCTTAACAATAAAGAATTTAGAAGGGGCTGCCTGGGCTTTTTTTGCCATCACCTTTTTGAAACGCTCTAGATCAAAATCATTATCTGTTATAAGAGCTATAGCTAATTCATCAACTCCAGATTGGCCAGCCAAAGCAAAACTTGCACAATCGATTACACCTAGCTGAGCCAGAGCAATCTCATCAACTTTTTCGGGACTAACTTTTACGCCCCCTAAATTGATTACTTCATAGGCTCGCCCGGCTAATACCAATTGGCCGGAAAGGTTTATAGACCCCAGATCACCTGGATAGAAAAATCCGCCCTTGAAGAATTCTAATGTAGCTTTGGGGTTCTTGAAGTATTCAGTGGCCATCCCTGGTCGCTCATAGCGAACCCTTCCCATTATGCCCTGGGGAACTGGAAAATCTTCTTCATCAACAATTTGTAAGTGAACTTCAGGGTTGATGTTTGAACCTTCTGGAATTTCGCTTGTCACTTCTCGCATGGCGACATAACTGCCTTCAGTCGACCCGTAAGTATCATAAACCTTACTTCCCAGGTGTGTTCTAATTCTATCGAGCAACTGACGTGTAGGTTTAGTACCACCCAAAATTACCGTCTCTAAATCTGGCAAATCTGTTGCACTTTCCAATTGTCTATCAAGCAAGCCTGCAACCTGCAATGGTGAACCTAACAGAGTCCTAATTGGGTATTTATGCAAGAAAGCAATCAGCCGGTGATCATTAACTCCACATGCAAACAATGGCTTACCATTGCTTAAACATTTAAGTGCACGCCGATAGCTTTGACGCGCACCAACAGGGTACAAACTCATAACATGGTCCTGGCCCACGAAATCATAAGAACTTGCTTGCAACGGAAGGGCTTCTATTTGCTCAATAGTGAGCATAATATTTTTTGACATGCCGGAGGTTCCACTGGTTGAAAAAATCCTTGCAGGGTCAGTCGGTTTCTTGTATCCAGGAGCAAACAGGATTTCTTCAGTTGCATTAATGCGATCTACTAAATCTTGACCGAATATGAGTGTACGGTCAGCAGCAACCTGCGGATGTAACTTATGGGCAATAATCCATTTAGGTTTTACTTCGTATTCAAAAGGAGTGATCATATTTCTTGAAATTGCAATAGTTCCCAATAAATGTAAAGCTAATGTGAAGACCCAAGAATAATAAGTGGGAATTGTGGTACAGACTAAATCACCTCTGGATATTCCAGCCTGAGCAAAAAGATTTGCGCTTTTGCGTACATGAACATTGAGCTGGGCAAAAGTGATTTCGACGTTCTCATCAGCATAGGCAATCTCATTAGGTTTCTCAGTGGCCCATTTCGTGAGTGCCTCAAAACTATACAAGTTATTTAACCTCAGGTTTTCTGAGTCCTATATACAAGGCATTACGAAGTTCAGAAAATCTCTTTTCACCCCGAGTTGATGTCTGAGTTCTAGGTCTTAGCAAATCGACATCAAGTGACAATCCTACTCTGGCTGGCGAACCAGTTAACGTGATTACACGATCTGCTAAATAAATCGCTTCATCGACATCATGTGTGACCAGAATGGTTGTTACTCCACTTGTCCGAACAAGTTGTGAAACCAAATCCTCGAGCTCTAAGCGAACATGTGCATCCACAGAGGCAAATGGCTCATCGAGCAATAGCAGATGAGGTTGAGTTACTAGTGCTCTGGCAATCGCTACACGTTGCTGCATTCCTCCTGAAAGCTGCCATGGAAACAATGTGGCAACATCATTTAAACTTACAGAGGCCAGTACGTCTGTAATCATTTCCTTTTGTTCTTTTTTTGAATTAGCACTTCTTATAAGTGGTAATGCAACATTACGTTCAACCGTTAGCCAAGGAAACAATGAGCGTGAATAATCTTGAGTCACAAAACCAAGTTTTTCGGGCGGTTTAGTAATAGAGACACCATCAATAACAACCTGGCCGCTTGTCGCAGGAATCAGCCCCGCAATTATGCGTAGAAGAGTGGATTTCCCAACACCTGATAAACCGCACAGCACCAGAATCTCAGATGGTTTAACATCAAATGAGATTTCGTCCAGAATGTGCGAGTCACGTTTGGTGTCATTAAAAGTCTTGGAGACCCCTCTAACCTTAATCTCAGATCCTACTAACTTTTCCTTGGTCACATATTTTCCTTAGATTTGAAATACCACGGGGCAATTCGGCGCTCGGCAAGTAGAAACAAGTCATTGAGGATTACACCGATTACACCTAAAACTAAAATTCCAACCCACATGTCAGCAATCATAAAGGTTGACTGTGAATTAATGATAAATGCCCCCACCCCAACACCTGATCCCAGCATCTCACTAACAACCATCACCAATAGGGCTACCTGAACAGCGGCATGCAAGCCTGCCAAGATTTCACCAGTAGCAGCGGGAAGTCTCACAAGCATAAGTGTGCGAACTGGGCCATATCCCAAGATCAGGGATATCTCATTTAACTCCTTTGAAGTTGTCGCAACTGCACGCATGGTTGCCATCAGAACTGGAAACAAAACTGCAACAGAGACAGCACACACCCGAGATGCAGAGCCAAGTCCCAGCAGAGCCATTATGACTGGGACTTTGGCAACGCTTGGAATACTGCGGATAAAGTTAGTTATTGGGGTTAAAACTATTCTGGCTTTGAGATTATTTCCGATAAGAGCTCCAGCCGTGACTCCTAAGACACTTCCAATGAAGTACCCAATAAAAAGTGTCGTCAAACTTGAAGTCAAGGAAGTAGATATCCATTCCGGTGTTATTACTAATCTAGCTGAACGCAGTATCTTTGAAGGCGGCGGAAAAAAAGGATTTGCTGAATTCGCAAGAGAAATCTGCCACAACGCAATTACTACGATTGGAAAAACTGTTCGAATAAGAATTGCTTTGAGAATGTTTTTCATACCGCAACCCGCCAGGTAACTAGTTTTCTTTCTAGTGCGGTAAAACAAGAATAGATTGCTGTACCAGCAAAACCCATGATGAGTACATATGAGAAAATTCTTGGGTAGTTAGCATTTGCTTCTGCCATTAAAAGTGCAGACCCAAGGCCAGGTGTTCCGGCAACAATTCCTGCGGCAATTACTGTTCCAAATGCCCTACTCGCTGATAGGCGTAGTCCAGTTCCAGCGATAGATACTGTTGACGGCAGATACATCAAAAAGATCCTTGTAGATAAAGGCAAACTCATAATATTAGCGATATCAATTAATTCTGTTTCTGTTTGGCCAATTCCACGAATAATATAAGTGACAAGCTTAAAGGTCACAACGAATGCACCGAGAATCACTGCAGTTTGTGCTGATGATCCGATAGAAGCAATCAGCAGAGGCAAGAAAACTACGGATGGAATAGAACGTAGAAAATTGAGCAGGCCACGGGTAACGACTTCACCCGACCGTTTTAGAGCTACCAAGACTCCGATGAGAGTTGCAAAAAAAACCCCAATCAAAAAGGAAACCAATGACAGCCAAACAGTGATTCCTAAATCTTTCCAAAAAATCGGTGCCGCAAGGAGGGATAAAAAATCGGGCAAAACTTCCCATGAATGCGGAAAGTACTTAGATCCAGCAGCCAGCGATGCTACTTCCCACAACAGTAATGAAATTAGGAGCGTAGCTACTGAATATTTTGTTAGCGCTCTCACCTTCATATGGTGCAACTCTGCCTTTTCTTATCTAAAAAGTACCGGTGCTAGGTTGACTCTTGATTTGGTAAATCCCAAAAGCTTTAACTGATGCGGAATATAAGCAATTTGAGAGAATGTGATGTTTGTTTCCATCATTACAGGCAATCTTCCTTTTGCCGCAGCTTCTTCACTAACACCGGTTACTTTGGCTATAGTCCTTCTAAATGATGCTTCATTAGAAGCTATGTTTAATAGACGATTAATCTCTAATGTTGCTTTTTGAAAAGCTCGCAAGGCAGCAGATTTCTTGCTCACAATTGATTGGGAGCTGATGTATGCAATTGCAACTCCGGGTTCGGCGTAGTAGGCATATGGATAACCTATGACTCGCGCCCCATCTAAAATCATTTGAGAAGCATTTGGATCGCTTGGCACCGCAGCATCGATATCGCCACGACCTAAAGCCACTGCCATCTGGGCATCAGTCATTGTTAAAAACTCAACCTTGGCCGTGTTTGCACCAAATGAGCGCATTGCTAACAGAACCCCAGCATGATCAGCGCCTTTTATCGACCTAATCCCAATCTTTCGTCTTTCTAAATCTTTCCAGGAAGCAATCAGAGAATCCTTTTTTACAATTACTACAGTCTGTAAAAGTAGTTCACCAGGGTATAAAGGTTCCCGTTTTGCACGTGCAATCTCAGCAACTGTATAGCCATGTCTAGGAGCAATGATCTTTCCTGCAAAGTCTCCATTTGCCATCGCCAAAATCAAATTAGTTGGCGTAGTTACAGTTAAATCATACGTTTCACTTACCAAACCTGCGATTCCGATTTGTGAGGAAGCAATTGATGTAGTTTTTACTTCTAATCCATATTTTTTAAAGCAACCCTGTTGGGCACCCCACTCAACGCTAGTTAACTGAGCGCTTTGCCCAGCCATTACAAGCGTTCCCAAATCTTTGGGGGCTTTGGTGGGTTGGGTGCAGGCAAGCAAAGTGTCAGCTCTTGCAATCGTTGAAGAACCCTGCATAATCAATGAACCCAATAACGCAAGGGCGAGAAGTGTGCGCTTAAACATATGAGCTTTCATATGTCTTTTTTTCTTTGAGTTTATGGAACCGCCCGAATTCCTGGTCCAGTGTCATTGTCCACGTAATAATCGGATGGGAAATACTTCAAAGATTCAACTGTTATCTTTGAAATCGCCCCTGCAATTGGATCTCCGTGCCACTTTACACCCCAGTAATCTTCAGAGTCAAAGTCATTGTAGTGGCCTTCGAGTGCAAAAAACCTGAAAGAAGAGTTTGCTGAGTAGCCTGGCTCTCCAAACACACCATCATAAGTATTTGCAAGTTGATAATCCATAGTATATAAAATTGACCCAGCAGCAGTCCCATAATTTGAATCGTTATCCTGCGGGTCATAAGCAGAGTCAAATGCAAATGCAATTGTGTGGGTGTAACCTTCAGCTCTATTATCGTAGTTAGTCACTCCACCATAACCATTAGCATCAACGCTCCAAAAAAGCGGAGATGAAATTGTGTTAGGAATTGTGCTTCCATATGTTTCATCTGAGATTGCATATCCATCAACAGTATTTGTTGAGTAGTTGGTATCATCTGTATATGCCTTGAAATCAAGAACAACGTTGTCACACGTATTAACCCAAAAATCACCATCTGGGTCGATGGTTGAAAGTGCGCTTGCATCGTAGTATTGACCTGGGTGGGCAGCGACGGCTGTTGTATCAGCGTATTCAGAGTAAGAGTAACTGCCATCATAAGCGCTTGCATCGTAGGCTGCAGTTGCCGCATCAGCACCTTCAGGAATTAGGTTCAGGCCGGAGACTTCAACGTAATCTAATCTAAATGTTGAGCTATCAGGGTCGTAGTAAGAGATTGGAGTGATGGTAAAGCCATCTGCATCACACCCTGCTGTCTGGGCAACACCTTGTCCGAATTCAACGTTTTGATCGTCGTTAAGAGTGATATTGGCAGCCAATGTTGAGCCAAGGCCTGCGAAGGAAGCGATAGTTCCAATACCGATGGCAGCTTTTGCTACTTTAAGTTTTTTAGATTTAGGGCTTGCTTGCGCAGAGGAATCTTCGCTGCCATTGCCCAAATTCAAAATCTCCACTGGGGGACTCTCCTTCACTGTGAGGGGATTACACCCTGTGAATCAAAACGGCTCTGTCAATTAAAGCACTTTTGCCCACGAAAGTCACCCTACAGGCCAGAGTAATCTTGGGAGAGTTGACTTCGAAGAATCTTGCCATTGGGGTTTCGGGGAATAGTCGGGAGATCGATCACCTGAGAGAGGTTGAAATGGAAGTTTTCACCAAAGGCCAGGGTGAATCGCGCTAGATCAAAATCTGAGTCAACCACAACAGCTATGGCGAGCTCTTCCACTCCTTTTGAGTTCATCACGGAAAAGGCAGCACAATCTAGTACCCCAGTTTGAGCCAATACAACAGCATCAATTCCATCTGGGCTCATCTTCACTCCACCAATATTGAGGATTTCACTGACTCTACCTGCAATTACTAAGTTCCCTAATTCATCGACATATCCCAAATCTCCGGGATAGAAAAAGCCTTCTTTGAAAAACTCCGCCGTTGCTTCAGGATTGCAGTGATACTCCGTTGCCATGAGAGCACGCCGATAGCGAATTTGTCCGAGCGTACCCTGCGGGAGCAATTTTTCTTGTTCATCAATAATCTCAATATCAATCTCAGGAAACATCTTGCCTCCTTTTGGGGTCGAGAGTGTTAACTCTCTGGTGGTAATTGCACCGCCTTCAGTTGAACCATAAACATCGAATACTCTGGCTACAAACTGTTTTCTTATTCGCCCAACAAGAACCTCCGAGGGAATATTTCCCGCAAGGATGATCGTTTCTAGTTCTGGAAAATGAGTGTTAGTTCTCTCCATCAAATCCATTAAACTTGAAATTTGTGAAGGAGATCCTGCAAAAGTGCGAATTGAATACTTTTGCAACAAATCTAACAAGCGCTGGTCAATCTCTCCGCAATTAATAAACGATTTTCCAACTATTAACCTCTTATATGCCTGACACGTAGCCCACCAGCCCCCGAATAATGGCAAAGTGAGAATTTCGTCTTTACCGTAAAGGTCCGTTGCCCAGGCTTGAGAGACTTGTTCTGAAAGTGTTTTAGTTGACATTGCAATGTACTTCTTTAGACCTGTTGTCCCGCTTGTGGAAATAAGATAATTGATGTCAGATTCATTTGCATATCCAGGAGCTACTCCAATTCCAGGACTCGCGCTAATCTTTCCTAATAATTCATTATCAAAAAGTATCAAAGGAATTTCCGAAAAGTTTGGGTCAGGAGTTAGTGCAATATGCCAATCGGGAGAAAACTCTTTTGGGAAACTTGTCTCAATACTCTTAGGCAGAATGGTTGTGCCTAGTAACTGGAGAGCTAGCGCAAAATTCCAACCAAGAAATGGAGGCAGAGCAATAGCAACAATGTCGCCTCTTGAGATACCTATTTGAGCGAGCACATTTGCAATTTTTCGGACATCTGAGTTCAGGTCTGCAAAAGTGACTACACGCTCTTCGTCAGCAAACGCGACGGAAGTGGGTTGAGTTGTGGCCCACTTCTCCAGGAGTTCATCTACATGTATCATCTTCATCCCCATAATGTTAACTCAATTGCTTTCTCAAAAATCTTTTGCCTAAACTCAGATTCTACCTGCCAATAGCCACTCTTTTGAGAGGCACTAGGTGCTTTTCGATGTAAATGCCATACTGGCACAGTGAAAAACGCCCTTAAAGGTTTAGCTCCAATCTATGTCATTAACGTTGCTAGCCGTAAAGATAGACGCGATCACATGTTGGCGGAGTTTAAAAAGCAAGCTGTCTCAGAGTTTGAATTCTTCGAGGCCGTGGATGGGTCGACGCAGGATTTATCAAAGTTTGTCGAAGATATTGAAACTCTAAACCTTACAAAATCAGAGCTAGCTTGCACAATTTCACATTTATTGGTTGTAAAGCATTGGTTGGCAAGCTCTTCATCACTATTTGCAATCATTATGGAGGATGACTTAACTTTTGAAACTGTAGAAGATTGGCCATGGAATTGGGAGGAATTTCTAAGTAAAATAGAATCTGACTTTCAGATATTACAATTATCAATCATTAATTCGGGGAGAGTGAATACAAGTATTCACTACCGTGAGGCACGTGATTATTCATCCGGCTGCTATTTGATCAAAAGGCCTTGGGCTGAAAATTTGATCGAGAAGTATTTCAGGGATGAGAAAATCTTATTTAGCGATGTAAGCCGGCAACGAACAGTTCTTGATGGAGTTATCTTTACAGGTGCTATATGTTTGTCATTTCCTCTTTTTGTGAATTCAATTTTGCTGGGACCAAATATTAATGAAGACAAGATTGAGAATTTGCACAAAAAGTCTCGTGAAGAAGTTCTAGCTTTTTGGAAAACTAAACCTAAATCACTTCAAAGAAAGTTGCCACGCTGATGGCCAGTATCATTGTTGCAACACCGATGTATGGCGGAATGTGCCATGGAATCTTCATGAAGAGCATGATTCAACTTTTCTTCGCCTTACGATCTAACGGACATTCAGTTGAGTTTGTTGATATTGCCAATGAAAGTCTAGTCACTCGTGCAAGGAATACCCTTACCGAACTATTCTTACGCACTAATTTTGATTACCTACTCTTCATCGACGCTGATCAAGGATTTGATGCAGGTGGAATATTGAGAATGGTCAACGAAAATGTAGACATCATCGCAGCCCCAGTGCCAATGAAAGGGATTAACTGGGATCGCATTAAGGCGGCATCAAAAGCGGGTATCCCAGATTTAGAGAACCACACAGGAATTTGGAATTTCAACGGATTGAGTAAGGAATCAATTGAAATTCTCTCTCGTACAAAAGAGCAGATATTGGAAGTAAATAGTGCGGGGACGGGTTTGATACTGATTAAACGAGATGTTTTCGAGCAGATGAAACCTTATGTTCAGTCCTATCGATATAACACACCTAATGATCGCAATATCTCTTTAAATGAGGGTTTGTATAACTTTTGGGATGTATCTGTTGATGATTCAGGATTCTTGCTCTCAGAAGATTTTAATTTTTGTAAGATATGGAGAAAATTGGGTGGCAAGATTTATATGGCGCCATATGTCAACGTGACCCACGCGGGCACGTACTGGTTTAGATAAAACCTTAAATGTCAATAGTGAGCATGGCCAAAACCTGCGAGTAGGATTGCGTAATGCACCTTGTCTTCATGCGACCCTCTCAAAAACCAGGGATGAGCCATGAAAATAAAGTAACGACGGTTGGGTGGATTGCAGCATTAATGACCGTAGTTTCTCTTGGAACCACGTTGGCTTCCAATATCTCACTCAATTCTGATCAATCAATTGAATTTGGACAAGGAGTTGCACAATCTACGCACTGCGACGAATCTATTATTATTACGCCAAACTCTACATTCAATTCTTCTTCAAATACTTTTGTAATAAGTGAGCTGTTGATTTCAGATATTGCACGCAGCTGTATGGGCAAGCGTTTCGTTGTAAATTTCTATAATAGAGAAGAATCAATAGCTCTTAATAACGAAGAAGTAACAATCGATTTTGCTTCAGATGCACAAAATGGAGATAGTTATGAAGCTGGTGATTGGAATAATGGTTCAGTCGTAAATCTTTCTAATGCCCATATTGCTAGTGCAATAATCAACACTTCCGAAAATGGTTTGGATGGTGAGCCTGGAAAATCTGAAATCACGATAATTGGGCTCACAGCCGATGGTAGTCAAGCCTTATCTGCAAGTGAAGTTGACCATATAACAGTTGAGTCACAGGACTCATCTTATTTGCGAGATTTTCAACGCGCCACTTTGTATGGCGGGGCTGGAGGGAGCGAATTCACAATTTCGTGTCCATCAAATGAAATAGTCAAAAATATTGAGTTTTCTAATTCTGGAGACCCAGTTAATGGGTTTTTCGAATTTTTACAAATGGATTGCGTGTCAGTATCTAATGTTAATCTGGCCCCAACTCAGCTAACTATTGTTGATTTTGATACATATTCAGGAACTCATTCACGTTCTAATTGTCAAAGTGGTGCAGCTGGAATAGGACTAAATCTGGTCGATGAAGTCTACATATCTGGAGTTGGCATGAGGTGTGCAGATTTTTCTTCAGGCACCAATCAAGTAAGTGCAAATGTTGTTGGAAGTTCAAGTGAGGCCTCGCATTCTTGGTGCCCCAGAGGTAGTTGGATGACGGGAGCTTATGGGAGAAGAGGTGCTGGCATCGACGCCATAGGTGCTCTATGTAAACCGCTATCTGAATTCTAGATCACTATTTTTTATAAGGGGCAGAGAAAGTGAGGACTATAGCAACTTCTCCACTTTTTAGATCTGGGCTGGAATCAGCACTTGTCGTAGCATTAGCGAATAAGTCTGGGTTATCAGCCCGCATTTTCCAACCAAATTCAAGTGCCCTTCTGTCTCCCTCTGATGAGTCTTCCTTTTCAGAGTCATAGCCGCCGATAAACTTCACGAATATAACTTGAGAATCGGCTGGAAATTTTTCATCTTTAAGGAATTTATCAATCTTCTCACTTAGCATTACTGAATCAGGAGCAGTGGCAACAATTGTTAAACCTTTATCAAAGTTATAATTTGTGCTCTGCCTAATTGAATTACTGCTTACTCGATTTCCTGTGCTTGTACTAGCAGAGTCACGAATTTCTGGGACGAATGAAATCGTTGCTAGAAAGATAACCATCAGACCAAGAAAGAGGTCTGCATACATCCAGCCAGCTTTTTCGGTCATTTCATCGTCTAAATCTCTTTCATGATATTTAGATCTCATTTGAGCGCTTATTCCTATTCAAGGCTTTCAGCTCAGATATAATTTGGCGATTCGTAGGTGCCTCTTTACTTGATTTTTCAATCAATTTTCCTACCTTCCCAAGTGCTGAAGTAGTATGAAGTAAATCTTGAGTAACAGTAGCTAAATTTTCGTTCATTTTTACATTAGAAGTGGTGCGCTTATCAAATAGATAAGTATTTAGAGTTAGTGCAATTGCCATACGCTCCGAATCAACGACACTTTCTTTACTAATAATTCGTCGACGATCCTGTTCATTGGCAAAGTGTAAAAAGGCAATGAGTAAAATCACTAGGGAAATCATGATGAAATCGAGTAATGCAATATGCCCGATAGTCCACTCCTTGCCTAACACCCCAAAACCATTTTGCCAAAACTCAAGAAAATTGACTATTGCACCAGCATTTTGTCCTACATAGACTCCAAAAGCTGTTGTTGCTTTCCCAACAGCTAACCAAGTAAGTGCAACTGGTGCAAAGATCAGAGTATTTCTTAGAAGAGTTACCCAGAATAGAAATTTAGATTTACGCAGTTCCTGTCTTGGTTGTGGCAGATACTCAAGCGGAGACAAAGTTGCCCACATTGAAAGATTTCGACGCTTTTCTAATGCATCCAACAAGCCTGAGACATAGGGGTCACTGAGAACACCGTGCTTAGTGGCCCAATCCCTCAAGGCACTATGGAGTTCAAGGTGCTCTTGAATTTTTCTAACTCTAGCCATGAGCGAAAAAGTACCTCATTATCTGTTCTTTTGGGAGACGTCCAAGTTTTTACCATT
>Ga0114971_10002235_pt1 | contig 13352 bp, 9 predicted proteins | sample M_140625_MF_Meta_FD_87320 | JGI IMG/M metagenome (GOLD analysis project Ga0114971, IMG submission 87320) | Freshwater microbial communities from Lake Montjoie, Canada to study carbon cycling - M_140625_MF_MetaG | ecosystem: Environmental > Aquatic > Freshwater > Lake | place: Lake Montjoie... | reverse complement strand
GGGCCTCACTCCTCGCACTTCCAACTCGCTCGATACCAATTCTGCAAATTTTCGGGAACGCTCGAGATCGACTTGATCATCTCCCGAGGAGTCGGAAAAGCCGACCAGAAAAATTTGAGATTTTGCAAGCTCTGGGCGGGTCAGGGCGTCAACAAGGCGATACAAATCCCTCGATGCCTTGGTATCCAGTTGAGATTCGTCGGGAGTGAAGCGCAGGTTCAAGCTGAGCCGCTGGGCACCTTTGGCGAGGGTCACATATGTCTGAGGTGCTTCGGGCGGCACCTTGATACTGTGGGGATCGATGGATTGTTTGATGAATCCGGATTTGCTCACGATTTCCTGACCCTCGTTTCCAAGGGAAAACTCCAATAGTTCCCTCGTCCAGGCGGAGGTAGGCACTGGAGCAGAATAAAAAAACAGGCGACGCGAGAGGACATAGTCCTCGGTGACCACGGTGAAGGCCGTTGGCATCAGCGGAGCGCACTCGCCGTCGCCGACAGCGATGGCTTTGCAATCTTTGATATATGGCAGCCCGACGAAACCGATCCCATCAGGGTCGTTCGAAACGTTCGTCGAGAGTTCCGAGCTGTCCTCGATACGCGTCGCATCCGTGCTCAGGGACTTGTTTCCCATCACCATGGACTGGAAGGAGTCAAAGGTGCCGGAATTGGCGTCCCGTGCATACAAGTGGATTCGCCCCCCTTTTGCCCGCCCTAGTTCAGACCAGTCTCGAAGCGATCCAGAGAAGATTTTGGCGATCTGGTCTATATTGAGGCGCGAAACTGGGTTGCCCGAGTGGACGATCACAGCGAGTCCATCCAGTCCGATGACATGCTCACAGGCGGGAGTCCGCAAGTCGCCAACGCCTCTGCTCATTAAATCAGCACGAACATCCTCCCGCACCTCGCTCGAGGACATGGCAAGGTCGCAAGTGGCATTTGAAAGGCTGACAAATCCTGTTTTTGAGCCGTGGGAGTGGATTTCTACACTGCCAAGGGTTGTCTTGTTTGGCATTTCAAAAATGATTCGTTTCTCCATCGGTGTGCCGCCCTGTTCCGCGGAGATTGCAGTAGCCCCCTTCTTTCGGAGAAACCCCTCCACAAGGGCTGGGGCCAATTTTGAGCCGATCGTGTTGGATCCATGTATTCGCAAAGCCGGCTCTCCCGAATTGGGAAGGTTGGCGTCATGCCCAGCACCGGATTTCCAACTTGCAGAGAGCCAGAAGACGCCGATGAGCGCCATCACTGCCGTGCCAACGAGCACCGAGAGGCCTCTGGCTTTCGGCTTCGAATGGGGAGGGGTAGGATTGGAGGCTTCAAGCAAGGGCTCCGTTTGATGCTGATTTAGGGACGGCAGGCCCATTTCATTGAATTGAAAAGAGGCAGTCTCATCGCTGGTCGGCTGGTTCGAGGGCTTAAGTGCTGGGGCTTGGTAATGGATGCCGCGGGTGGAAGCCTGCCGTTTCCCGGTTATTATTTCCAATTCATTGAGGGCTTGGGTGCCTTTGGCAGGGCGTTCAGAGGGGCTTCTTGAAATCAATCCCATGATCCAGTCGGCCATCGCTGGAGGCAGGTCCCGTCGGAACACGGAGATGTGCCGCACCGAGTGGGTCAGATTGGCTTCTAGGATACCTTCTTTTGTTTTTGCAGTGAAAGGGGGGAAGCCGGTTAGCGCGAAGTAAAAAACACACCCTAGTGAGAAGATGTCGCTCTGTTCATTGGCCGGTGAGCCTTCGATTTGTTCGGGAGCGATCCAATGGATCGAGCCGGAGACCGAGTCTTCGGGTTTAAGCTCTTCTAGGCTTCCGTCCTGGGTGAACGTTGCAATTCCGAAATCCAATATTTTGACTTGGTAGGATCCCGTAGGTAACCGGGACAACATGATGTTTGCGGGTTTGAGGTCTCGATGGATCAATCCTGCATGGTGTGCGCTGCAGAGTCCCTCAAGGCATTGCCTAGCAATATCAATAAAAACGGAGGTTTCGAGAGGCGCCGATTCAACCATGCGCTCGAGCGTTTCCCCTTGGATATACTCCATCACGATGTAGGGCACATCCCCCTCGATTCCCAAATCGTAAATGGTAACGATGTTGGAGTGTTTCAATGTGGCCAGACACATGGCCTCCTGCCAGGTACTGCGAACATCATTCCCATTGAGGTTCCCTACTTTGACTTGCTTGATCGCAACTGTGCGTCGCAGATGTTTGTCCCAAGCTGTGTAAACCTCGCCTGTGCCACCCTCTCCAAGCAGGGTCTTAAAATGGTAGCGCGAAGCGAGAGACTGTGAAATAGCGCTGATGGACATAAGAAACTCTTTCTAATAAGGCTTTGCCTTGAGGAAGCACTCTGCACTTTGTAACAATTGCGTCACCTTCGCCTCGCCCATTTCCGCTTTGGCTCGACGCAGTGCGGCTTAGCGTTCCACACGCCGCTGAACCTCACTTGGAATCGTCAGCCCGTCTTTTAGCAGAGTCGAATCGGCTCGCTCGGCCTTTGCCAGCAGTTCCCTGATTTCCATTTCAAGATCGTTGAGCTTCTTTATTATATTACGGATCAGAACATATCTAAATGCTAATTCCGACATGCTGCTAGAGGGTCTTGGTTTCTTGGTAAAAGCGCATGAGATTTTTCTTCTTTCTTGTTTAGGTCATTGTCGTGTTCTAGTTCTTGTGCTGACATAGGTCGCCCTCAATAATGCCTATTCGAATTCTCACATTTAACATTCAAAATGGTCAGCCATGGATTGATGGCGATCCTTTTACGTCTGTCATGGACTTGGATGGGGTGGCGCACTTTATTTACGAGCAAGGGGCGGACATCATTTGCCTTCAGGAAGTGGAGCGAGGATTCGATGGTGGTCGGCAGATCACCCCCCCGCCCAATTACGGTAGGCTTCGGGAAATGCTTGGAAGCTATGATTCGGTTTTTTCTTATCCCCTTCAGAATGACACGGAGATTCCATTCGGTCTCGGGCTGGCTATTTTTTCAAAAACTCCACTTCGTGATTTTCAAAAGATCGATTTGCCTGCGGCAGATATTGAATTTGAGTTCCAAGGGAAAATGCGAAAGGCCTCATCTCGGCTCCTGATCGAGGCCAGCACAACGATTGATGGTCGAGATGTCAGATTGATGAACACGCACCTTCAGGCATTTTTTATGATCGGAAGTTCCAGTGACGCGCATCCGGAGCAACGTAATTTCATTGAGCAGCGGCTGAAACTTCACTCGGGTCGAGCAACGATCTTGGCGGGGGATATGAACTCGGCGCCTGAGGAGAGTATCGTTCAGCAATTTGCCGATGTGGGATTCCATACAGCTCAAAACGCGGAGATCACTTGGCGCAGGCGCCCCTACATAGTAGATCACATTTTCTTTAATTCAGAATTCGTCCTCGAATCATGCCGCGTGATTCATACGGATGTCTCCGATCACCACCCTCTTGTAGCGAGTTTGGAATTTCGCTAGCGGTCGCTTGGCTTTTTTGGTGCGCCGCCGAGGGCAGGGATGCGAGGGATAATTTTCGGACTCCAGTTTGGCTCTGCCATAGTGCCATTCGAGTAGTATTCGAAAAGCTTGCTGACAGGAAAAAAAACGAGTCCAGGGATTCCTTGCGCATTAATACGCATGCTCATGTCCAAGCCACCGGTGAGTAAATGGATATTTCCATCACCATACATACTGAAACCTCGTCCTTGAATTTCGATGTTCTTGGTTGTGACTTTTTCGTTCGCGACGGTGAAATCCGCCGTAGCCGTGCGGGCATGATTGTAAACGACACCTGGAATAACCGTCCCCAGAATGTAGGAAAATGGGCCGAGAAGCGGAATCGCAAAGACGTTGCCGTCATCGATTCGGAGACTCCCTTTGCCGATCATCTGAGACTCTTCCTTCATGCGTGCATTGAATTGATATTTGCCGCTGAGGACGCCCTTTGAGTCATCGTAGCCAAAGTAGAGATCGGTGAGTTTCGAAAAATTGACACGCGAGAGTGTGAGATTCGCGCTGAATACGGGATCCAGGGGATTGATCGAGACATTAGCTTCCACTGCTACGTTACCGCCCATGAGGTCGGCTCTTTTGACGTTAGCGACCACTCTATTATTGAGGATGTCCACTTTTGCACTCGTGCGTCCGAATGAAAGCGTCTTGTTGAGAAGATCGTAGTCCAGACCAGCAGGGGACTCGACTTGTATGGCGAGGTTATTTTTCGTCGGGTCGCGCATGTGAACCTTCCCTTGAACGACCAGGCTCGGTGCGGAGTGAAAACGATAAGGGCTGATTGTTTTTGCAATCTTAGGATCGATCCATGTCATCACATCAAGCGGAACAAGGGTGGAGCGGATTTTCTCAAGGCGAACCTCCTGCTTACCGACATCATAGGCAACGATGCCTGAAGCTCGCCCGTCACCAGATGCAACGAGGATATTATTGAAAGTGGCGCACGCATTGGAGATTTCGAAATCGGACTCCACACAATCCATCCAAGCTCCCCTCATGGCGGTTCGTCCGAGTTTGAGATGTCCTTTTCCACGCATATTCGCGAAGTCAAGATTCGGGGATTGCAGAGAAACCGTAATGTCGGGAGTCTGAGTGAACTCTGTGCTGTTAAGGACGTCGCGAGCCTTTGTCCCTACCAGCGGTGTAATGTCAGTCGGCGGGATGGTATTGTGCAATACGATGCGAAGGTCATCTTTGGCGATCCAGAGATTTCCTTCGAGGGCGCCGCGTTGGGTCTTCACAAGAATGTCGCGCGCATAAAAAAGCCCATCCTTCCAAGCAAAACTACACCCCACATCAGTAAAGCTGACCGTATCGAAAAGAATGCTTGGGGCCGCAAAGCTGCCTGTAACGTGAAACTCTGGTTTCTCAGAACCGAATATCATTTCGATTTCAGCATCAAGACGCGGAGGTTCAGTGAAATTAAGTTTTTGTATTTCCCCGTTGTTTGGCGCTACGGAATGCAGCAAGGAGGTCGGATTGAGCGAGGATATTAAAGAGACTGTCGATTTGGATTTATTGCGGTCCCATTCCCCAGAGGCCTGTAAACTGCCTTGCTTATCTTTCAATTGGATGATCGGAATGCGAAGAATGCTCTGTGCGTATTCACCCGAGAGGTTGAGAGAAGCAAGGCTCCCTTTTTTGTGGACTATGCGTGGTGATGACAAACGGAAATGCGGTACTTTAAGGGAATCCGGATGAGTGGCATCAATTTCAAAATCGGCCACAAAGACAGGCGGTCCGTCGGGAAAGGAAAATTCCGCCAAAGTCTTCGTGACAGAGTTTAATGCGGCGAGCGGATTCGTCGCGTCGGCATTGTTAGCAGGTGGCTCCATTTTAAAATCCAAAGGATTGAGGATTTCTCCACTGATCTTGATCTGAATTCCCGCAATGACACCCTCAAGCAGGCTCAGTCGCAGGCGGTCCCCGAGTATCACGATCTCACCATGGATATCTTCGACTTTCAATCGAGCAGCGGGATCGTTTTCGTTAAGAGGAATCGATGCGCTAGCGTTGAAAAGACTCAGACGGTCAACAATCAGAGACCTGTGCATGAGTTGGCTAAGATTGAGTGAGATAGCCAGCGTGTCGAGAGTGCCCAATGTCCGTCCGTGATGTTTCGTTTCACGCACAACCACATTTTTAGCGAGCAATCCGATAAAGGGATCCAGTGCCAGTTTGCCTATTTGAACTTCGACCAGCGGACTGCTTAATGCGGCCCCTAGAGCTTCCTTGGCTCCAAAGCCTATGCCCTGAAAGCGCAAGTAATACGCAGCGGCAGGAACGCCCACAAAAATCACCACCAGCGCCAGGCGGATGAAATTTTTGAAAAAATAATAAATGACAGGATGAACTCGCATCTACTCGATCACATAAGATGTAGCGGATCGATGTCCACAGCCACAAAAACGTCTTCAGGCATGGTCAAAGTCTCCAATGTTTCTTTAGCAAGTCGGGATAGATGCATCGAGGATGATCCACGCATCGAGACTTGGAATCGATGGTAGGTCTTGGCTTTCTCGAGTGGCGCAGGCACACCTTCTCCGATGGTGATTCCCTCCCTTGCAGCCGATTTGAGCTTCCGAGAAAGTGTCTGAGCGGAAAATTCCACCCGCTCGCGAACAGTTCCGCGCAGTGTGATCATAGCCATTCGTCCAAATGGCGGGTACGAGAACTTCTCTCGAAATTCCATCTCTTGTTCCATAAATCCCTGAAAGTCGTGATGCCGTGCAAACTGAATAGAAGGGCTGAAAGGAGTGAACGTCTGCACATAGACCTCACCCTCCATCTCGCCCCGGCCCGCGCGACCAGCGACCTGGGTGAGAAGTTGAAATGTACGCTCTCCAGCACGGAAATCGGGGACATGGAGTCCGAGATCGGCATTCACGATCCCCACCAGTGTTACATTTGGGAAGTGAAGCCCCTTCGCGATCATCTGAGTTCCAACCAGGATATCGATCTTGCCTTCTTTGAAGGCGCCAAGAGTCTCGCGATAAGCATCCTTGCGAGTCATTGAGTCGGCATCCATGCGGGCGATGCGGGCCTTTGGAAAAATCTTTTTTAGGGCTTCTTCAACTTTTTGAGTTCCGACGCCGGCGAAACGGATTTTCGGATCGGAGCACTTTGGGCAGGCCTTCGGGGCTTTGCGTGTGTGTCCGCAAATGTGGCAAACGAGACGTTCTGCAGCGCGATGGTAGGTGAGGGAAACGCTACAGTCTGGGCATTGGCAGACATGGCCACACGCCTCGCAGATCATCGATGTGGAAAATCCGCGACGGTTGAGAAAGAGAATAGTCTGTTCACCCTTAGCCATCCTACCCTCGATGGCCTCATAGAGTGGGCGAGCTAAAATACCGCCCTCTGGTGTAGAGCGAGCCTGACGACGTAAATCAACTACGCGAACGACGGGCATGCTCTTGTCGTCCACTCGCTGATTCAGTCTCACCAGTCGATATTTACCGATTTGTGAATTATGCCAACTTTCTAAGCAGGGAGTAGCGCTGCCAAGAATGACAGCCGCTCCTTCACGGGATCCACGAAGAACTGCCATGTCTCGGGCGTTGTACCTTGGAGCTTCGTCCTGCTTATAGGACCCTTCGTGCTCTTCATCCACGATGATCACACCGAGATTTTCCAACGGAGCGAAAATGGAGCTTCTGGCTCCGATAACAATGCGTGCGGATCCGTCGTGGATTTTGTGCCACTCGTCGTGTCGCTCTCCCTCTGAGAGGTGGCTGTGTAGAACGGCAATACGGTCTTGTATATCAGCAAAGCGGGATTTGAAACGCTCTACGGTTTGAGGGGTCAGTGCGATTTCAGGAACCAGCACAAGGGCCGTCCGGCCTTGATCGAGGGCTTCCCGAATGGCGCGAAGGTAGATCTCGGTTTTGCCCGAACCCGTGACGCCGAAAAGTAAAATAGGCTGCCCCGGTTTTTCCATGGCGTACCGGACGGCAATCATGGCTTCCGACTGCTCCGCATTCAGTATCAACTCGGCATTGGCAACGAAACGCTCGGAGTAAGGATTGCGACCAACAACGGTTGCCTCGATCACAACCAATCCATTTTTTTCCAGAGTTCGGTAAACGCTATCGCTCACGCCGGCTTGATCCGCAGCTGTCGAGACGGGTAGGGGGCCGTCTGCTTTGATGAGAACTCTTAGGGCATCGGCTTGTCGTGGGGCTTTTCGTGACAATGCTTCGAGTTGGTCCTGCGTTATAGGGGCAAGCAAGCGTGCAGAATTTTGTTTTTTGACGGAGACACGACCATCGCGCACCGCCACAGGAAGGACGCTGCAAACAGCTGTTTCAAGGGGACAGCAGTAATAGTCGGCCATCCATCGTGCGAGTTCCAGTAGGGCCGGGCGGATCATCGGTTTCTCATCCAGGAGCTGGCTGATGTCGCGCACGGAATTGAATTCGCAAGTCGCTAGCACTTCGATCACGGTGCCCGTAAGCAGCCGAGTACGAATAGGGACGCGTACCCGCGATCCAACACCGATCAGGTTCGTCATCGATTCCGGTATTCGATAGTCAAGCAATCGACCGGCGGCCTGGTCGGGTAATACTCTCGCAAACATTCAACGCAATATCGCCATCCGTGAGTCCCACCGCAAGCCCGCTCATCCTACGATGCGATGGTCGAAATAAATATTTTTAAAATAATCCTTGCCATTTGAAGAGTCTTAGATACTTTTGAAATTGTTCTGGGGGGAACAACTGCCCGTTGTAGCATTCGCTGCGACGGGCAGTATCTTTTTAGTGGTGCCAACATTCTTGAAAAAACCTCTAATGCTTGTGTTGACATTGCCCTGTTGCCCGATATGATTTGCCTCCCGTTTATATAAATCATTTTTATGGCCTACACTGAAGTTATTCTTACCGCGAACATTCCGAACCTCGGCGCTGAAGCAGATATCGTTAAAGTCCGCCGTGGCTTTGCTCGCAATTTTTTGTTCCCACAAGGCAAAGCACTTGAGATCACCGCTGGTTCGACACGCCAAATCAATCACCTCAAGGCTAAGCGCGCTGAACGTGAAGCTCGCGAAATTACTGCAGCCGAAGAACTTGCTTCCAAAATCAACAAGCTCTCACCCGTATTCACTCTCGAAGCAGGAGCCTCTGGCAAAGCTTTCGGATCTGTCACGGCCAAAGACATTCATGATCGTCTCGTTCAAGACCTCAAATTGGAAGACCTTCCCAAGCATGCAGTTGTCCTTGAGAAAGCGATCAAAGAAAGCGGTGCTCATACCGTAAGCGTCAAAGTTCACGCTGACGTCACAGCTACGCTTAAAGTTCAAGTGAACGTCCACGTTCCAGCTAGTGCTGAAGCACCTGCCGCTGGTGATGACTCTGCTGAACGCAAGCCCCGTCGTAAAGTCAGCAACAAAGAATAGGCTTCAATAAGATCTTCCGGGAAAGTTGTCTCAAATTGAGATAACTTTCCCGTTTTTCTTTTGGCAAATTCGAGATAACCTCTTCAGCAAATTCCCCCTTCGGTTTTAACTTCGTCAATTCCACTTATTTTTATCCATGCCTTCATCAGCTGCTGAGCCAACCGCAGGCAACAATTCACCCGCGAATGGTGCTGGGGAAGGGAAGGGTAAAAAGAAAAAAATCGTTGATTACAATCAGCGCGCCAGTGCTTATCTGCCCGACGTTCACCGGGCACTCCCACAAAGTATAGATGCGGAGAAGGGCCTTCTAGGCTCGATCTTGCATTCGGCCACGGTCCTCGATGATTGCATCTCGCAGATGGAGGCGAAGCATTTTCACCTCCCATCCCATCAAAAGATATTTGAGGTGCTTGTGGAGATGCGGAATACGGGTCGCCCGATCGATCTGATTGCTCTCACTCAAATTCTCGAAGACCGACGGATGCTGGATGAGGTTGGCGGAGCCGGAATTGTCACCGAGCTTTTTACTTTTGTTCCCACCGCTGCCAATGCGGATTACTACCGAGAGATCATTCGCGAAAAGTTCCTCCTTCGGCAAGTGATCGGAACTTGCACGGAATACGTGGCCCGCTCTTATGAGGAGCAGGGGGATGTAAAAATCCTTCTCGACGAAGTCGAGGCGCGCGTTCTCTCTATCGGCGAAGAACGCTTTCGTTCGACGATGCCCACACTTAAGGAAATGGTCGATCAGGCCATCGATGGCATTGAGAAACTTGTTACCACGCGAGGCAGCATTACTGGGCTTCCGACGGGTTTCGCCTCTCTTGATAGGATGACGAATGGTCTTCACGAAGGTGAAATGTTTGTTATTGCGGCACGTCCCTCGATGGGAAAGACCGCTTTCGCAATGAATATTGCGGAGCATGTGGCTATCGATGGCAATAAGCCCGTGGCCGTATTCAGCCTGGAAATGAGCTCTCAACAACTCGTACAGCGATTGCTTTGCTCACGCGCTCGAGTGAACGGACAAAAAATCCGCGAAGGGTTCTTTGGCAAGCATGAGATGACTAGCATCAGTGTCACTGCTGGCGTGCTTTCTAAAGCAAAAATCTTCGTCGATGACACTCCAGGCCTGAGCATTCTGGAGTTAAGGGCGAAAGCCCGGCGGTTACGTAATCGCGAAAAGATTGAGTTGATCGTGATTGATTACCTTCAGCTCCTCCGCTCGAACTCGAAAAGGGGACAGGACAATCGTCAGATTGAAATTCAGGAAATTTCATACGGCATCAAAGCCCTTGCGAAGGAATTAAAAATTCCTGTCATCGTCCTTGCCCAGCTGAACCGAAATCCGGAACAACGCACGGGGGGTGATGGCAAAGGTCGCCCCCGCCTCAGCGACCTCCGTGAGTCTGGAACAATCGAACAGGATGCCGACGTTGTTGGACTACTCGTGCGTGAAAAATACTACGCCGAGGACGAGGAAACCAAAAAAGAGGCTGCTGGTAAGGCCACGCTCATTATTGCGAAACAGCGTAATGGTCCGACTGGGGATATTCTTCTCACTTTCCTCGAGGAATACACCCGATTTGAAGAGCGCGCCGATGATCGGCGCGAAGATCAGTAAGTCGCGTTATCTTTTGTTGGAAATCCGCTGGGCTCTTTTTACTCAAAGTCCAACGTCATATCGCGGAATTTGTTGATATCAGCCTGTTCGGCAAGTTTCGCTGTGATTCCGCGGATCCGCTGACTCAGAGTCGTCGCCAGACCAATCATGAGTACGATTCCAGCTGAGTTGTAGTTATTAAGAAACTCTTCCAAGTCTTGACGATTGATCACCCAATACTGTGAAGGTTCTACAGCTACCACCGAGCAAACAGCGCTGGATGGGTCAAAAAGATCTATCTCGCCGACCCACTCACCAGCTTCGATTCTGCCAAGCATGATATCATTTCCGTCATCGACTCGGCGTGCATGCATCAAGCCGGACAGGGTGAAGAAAAGTTTACCATGAGATTGCCCTTGGTCGATCAGTACTGTGCCGATTTGCGCTAAGTGAAACGTACCGTAGGAGCTGAGTGTATCACGGTCTTCCTCAGAAAGATTAGCAACGATGCCTACGGCTGGAAGTTTTGGTGTAGAAAATGACATAACATATTACAATTACTGATCCTACTCGATTGAGGCAATCCGCAAATCGCTATCATACGGCACTTGTGCGGAGGCGAGCGTATCAGTTTCCAAATACGAGGCGGCAGATGATGATTGATGCGATAACGCCCGCTATATCGGCTATGAGTCCGGCAGGGACAGCGTGACGGCTCCGTCTAACTGCGACTGAACCAAAATAAACGGCGATGACATAAAATGTCGTTTCGGTGCTACCGAGGACCGTCGCACCCATTTTCGCGATGAGGCTGTCTGGACCTTGGCTCTGTAATAATTCTGCAAAAATGGCGTTCGATCCACTCCCACTAAGTGGTCGCATAAGGACCAAGGGAAAGAGCTCGGTTGGCAGTTGGATGGCGGTAAGAATAGGTCCTATAGCTTTCGCCAGGATGTCGATTCCCCCTGCGGCTCGAAACATGGCGACTGCTGAGATGATGGCGACAAGATAGGGAATAATTCTGACCGAGACTTGAAAACCCTCTTTTGCTCCCTCAATAAATTCCTCGTAGACGGAAACGCGGCAAAGTGAGGCGTAGAGGGGAAAAAAGGCGATGAGAAAAGGGATGGCTAAATACGATACGGCCTCCACTACGCTCACGAGCAGACTTTTTGACTCGTGCGATGAGACAATGAAGTTCCAGCCAAACCAGAGAAAACATCCAGCAAAGGCAACGAGGACGAGATTGCCCAACCACGTTGGTGAGACGAACAATTCTTCGTTGGAGGAGATCTCTTCTGTGCTTTCTTTAATCGGCTTTTCCGAGGGGGTCAGAGCGTAGATCGGCAAGCGCTCAAGTGTCTTCACGGCGAGAATGCCAGCTAGAGTTGAGCAGCAGGTGGCGAAAAATGCGGTTCCGATAATGGCCGTAGGGTTCTTTGATCCAGCGGCGGCAAGGAGGGCGACTGTCGTGGCCGGTATGAGTTGAATGGAACTAGTGTTGATAGCCAGAAATGTGCACATGGCATTTGTAGCGGTTCCTGGGCGGGTATTGAGTTTTTCCAAATCTTGCATTGCCCGCAGTCCTAGTGGCGTTGCGGCGTTGCTGAGACCGAGCATATTTGCTGCCATGTTCATAACCATAGACCCCATGGCAGGATGGTTTGCTGGAACATCGGGAAAGAGCCAGCAGAGGAGGGGACGAAGCGCTTTTGCAAGGAGGTTCACCAATCCAGATTTCTCAGCGATCTTCATCAGGCCAAGCCAAAGAGCCATGACTCCAGTGAGAGGAAGAGCGATTGTCATAACGGCATTCTTGCAAGCGTCGAATGCAGCGTTTGTCACTTCCTGCAAATGACCAGTAAACCCTCCAAGAAGAACGGCGACGAGGACGAGCCCAAGCCAGATGTAATTCAACATGTGTTCAACATGCATGATGATGACCCTAGGCGAAAAGCGCAAAACGGGTGCTGGATCGTAGAATTGATTTTCTGAATCTGACGATGTAGGTTGGCAGGTATGTTCCGCCCTGCACGGCTTGGGATACTTGTTGCCCTTTTTGTTACCGCCAGCCTGCTGCTTGCGGCGTCTTACTTTTATATTCGGCGCAGCCCTCTACGTGACTATTTAGTCCAAGAACTGATCTTCCATGATCGATTCACTCGATATGATTCTCTCATTGCCCAAGCGGCGGCACGCCATGGAGTGAACCCTTCACTCGTCAAGGCCGTGATATGGCGTGAAACTCGATTTCAACCTCAAATGCAAGGAAGCCACGGAGAGCGGGGCCTGATGCAAATCACTGAGGTGGCAGCAATGGATTGGGTTAAATCCGAAAAGGTCGAGACATTCGTGCCAACAGATCTATTCGATCCCAAGACGAACATTGAGATAGGCACATGGTATCTCGGTCGAGCCATCAAGCATTGGGCCCACAAAGATGATCCGATTCCATTTGCACTGGCCGAGTACAATGCGGGACGCACTCGTGTGAAGCGTTGGGAAAAAAGTTCCGGCCCCATTACCGAATTCACCGCTGAAGATCTAAAGGGGGTAATGGATTTCCCACTCACAAAGCAATATGTGGCTAGCATTTTAGAGCGCTATCGCCAGTACCGTCAGAGAGGAGAGTTCGAAAAAAAATGACTTCGAATTTTAATGGAGATGACTGGAAAGTGCAATGCCCTGTTCATTCCCTTTGGGTCTGATACCCCGAAGCTTGCGTCGGCTTTTTATCGTGTGGTGAATTCATATACTTAAATGCCTCGGGGCTTGCCCCGGGGTTCTTTACTCCGAAAACGGATTTTTAGACTGGATGACAGATTCGAAGCGCAGCGAAGAACACCCGCGCGATAGC
>Ga0114971_10002234_pt1 | contig 13353 bp, 13 predicted proteins | sample M_140625_MF_Meta_FD_87320 | JGI IMG/M metagenome (GOLD analysis project Ga0114971, IMG submission 87320) | Freshwater microbial communities from Lake Montjoie, Canada to study carbon cycling - M_140625_MF_MetaG | ecosystem: Environmental > Aquatic > Freshwater > Lake | place: Lake Montjoie... | reverse complement strand
TATTGATTTGCGATTAGAGCTAATTTCTGCTGCTCAGGAAGCCCTGTGGAATAATGACGGCCATGACAATGACGACGACTTAATTAGAGACGAATTTTACGACGATAGAATAAGAATTGAGGAATTTGGCTTACATTACTACCACTATCAGACACTTGCTTATCTAACTGAAACAAAAAAACAAACTATGAACCTGTAAATGTAATTAAACGCACATATTTATCACATCATGAATACACATATTTACGCATATTTATATAATTTAATTAATTTTAAAATAATTTAACTCCTATTTGGAGTTTTTTATTTACTATTTTGGCCCATCGTCTTTAAGTTCTTTTGTAAATAATAATATTATTCCGAGTTCAAGTTGAAACTTTCTTGTAATTTGTAACCGACACTTGTCCTACTATGTCTGTCTTTACAACTTCTGATATTGGCGCATAAATCACATCACACTTTGGCATCGATTTTACTATCATTGATGAGTTAATTTTACACAAATAGGCACACCGTTTAATAACTTGACGCGGTATATCTCTTAGTTTAACATTATTGGTGTTTTTTAAGACAACATGACATGATACCATATTCTCAATATGAAACCATATATCTGTTTTTTCAGCAGCGTCAATTATATCCCAATTTTCATTCTTGTTTTGACCTATATATATGATATATTCAATATTATTGAATATAAATATTTCAGTCTTCATTATTTTATCTTATTGAATAATAATAAATTATTATTATTATTATTCAATTTTATATAATTATTTTTTATTCCTTACTATATTTGTCATGTCTTTTCTAAAATCTTTATGCCCACTTTTGGAATTCATCTTTGACGCAACTGAAGCATTAAAGGCATTTATTTGATTAGCCTCTGCGACACGTTTTTTCATCAATTCGTTTTTGGCATCCGAATGAACAACTCTATCGTTTATTTGTAAATTATTTGATAATTTTTTCGCAATTTCGTTGCGTTTTATAAAACAAGCCTTACATAAACAGCCTTCATCCATATAATGATTGACTTGTATATAATCCAAATGTGCGTTTTCTATTGTTAGTTCATCATACAATTTATATTCATTTTCTGTATAAAAAATACAGCTACATGTTTGTTTATTCATCCATTGGTTAATATATTCTTGTTTTTCACTTGGTGAATAATAATAGTTTAAATATTTACAATTTATTATATCTACTAAAAAATTTGATGGTAATCTATATTGGTTTTTAAACTGTACATAAAGGTTCTTAATTGGTTTATTTGTACTTTCATAATCCTTTATTACCAAAATACTTTGACTAAATAAATTTGTTAGTATATGCGACCAACAATCCGAATCTTTCAACCGTAATTTTATATACTTTATTCCATTGTGTTCTATTAGTAAGTATTTTTGTTCAAAATCAAACGTCTGTGGAAGTGGAATATTATATAAATCCATAAAATGGTCTCCAATTGCTAAATATGGAAATATTTTATTGAATCGATTTATAACCTTGTCAATATTATAAGTATTTACATTTTCATCACTAGTATTAAAATGATATACACCAACTTTTTCAAAGTACGCAGATATTTTACGCTCTATTGGGCTGCGATAGACATCAATTACATATACATCTCTCCCTAAATATTTGTTAAATTGAATTATTTCATTTACAGTAACTCCTGATATATCACTTAATACACGCAACATTTCTTCATCATGAATATGAATAATATTAAACATTGCTGAACCAAAAATTCTTAATGAACTAACAACAGATGTTGACCCTACTTTTGGAGGGGTATAAACAAAAATAAGCTTCTTATTTGCGTTCTTGTTAATATTTAATCTGTCATTTATTTGGTGTAGTAAATTCATTTTTTCATGGTTTCTAACAAAATCAAAATGTGACATTTATAGTATAGAATAATGCGATATTTATATTTAAAGTTTGTAACTAATTTTGTTTTGAAAAAATTGAAATATTACAACTTAATTACTTTAAACTTAATTAAATTAAGTTAAAATGGCATCATTAGCTGAAATTATTCCATTAGACAACCTTAAAGAGATTTTATCTTTTAATGACCAGGTTTTAACAAAGGATAACAGAATTATTGGAAAAATTGATAAAAATAGTCAAATATATAATTTGTTACTACAAAAACCACTTATTGAAAGCTCCGGTGGTTTGTATCGGCATAATGGTGTTACTCATATGGTTCAATTTCCTACAGGAAACCAAATTTTGTTTGGACGTTTGAATTTGGATAATGATATATTGATTGATTTTAGAATCCGTGGTATAAAGTATAGCAGGCATCATAATCCGTATAGGTCTTACATGCATTTAATAAAATAAAAATAGTGTTATATTCGGACAATTTTCAGATAGTTATGCCATTTCGCATTTTATTTACTTATATCAGGTAACCCTTCCAACTTATCAACCATCTTATTGTATAGTTTGTTTAGTCGTGCTGCCAGTTCTTGCTTTGTATAATTTACAACAGCCCCCTTGTCTTTATCCCAATAACTAGTTACAGGTCTACGCCGCTCAAGATAATATTCAAATTCCTCAGATAACACATTATCAGAGCCTATGTATTTCATATTATCTAAATCATAAATATGAGCTGAGCTAAATATAATATGGTTATTATTATCTCCTTTTATTCCATAACAAACTGCGTCGTCTGCCATTTTTTGAGCACCTTTTTTTGTATCACTGTAGCCATATGGCTCATATATCTCGATAGAATAACTCCCTTCTGTTGTCATTACTAGATAGCGTTTCCTATTTGTTTCAGTTTCACTTATACTTTTATACTTTTTATTTTTAACAATTTCAACCTTTTTTATTGTGTATCTATATTTGTGCTGACCTAATCCTCCTTTAGGTTTTACAAACCTGCAGTATCCAGACCCTTGGACATTTACTTCCGGTAATAACAAGTGGTTTGCCCACTTATATTCTCTTGTGTTCGCAATTAGACCTACTGACTGTGTCCTATATTGTTCGGGTACAATAATTACTGCCTTTACTATCTTTCTTGTGTATTTACAGTCTTCGTCTGAACAGTAACCGTCGTGATTATTTGTTTCCAATTGTGCCGTTATTCGGGCTAAAAATGGTTCCTTCTCTAATTCCTTATAAGTTGGCTTAGGTATAATTTCAGTTTGGGTTCCCATTGAGTTTTCCAGCCTCATATCTATCAACCCTTGTGCCAGTCTTATCTGATGTTCAGCATAGTTCTTCTTATATTCCTCTGTTTCATAATACTTATAATATTTATCAGATTTCTTATTATTAATATCATCGTTAGTGTTCATTGTATTGACTGATATATATATATATATTTATAATTGGATTTATAATAAAATGTAAAATTCAATTTTTTATAGAAAAAACAAATTTAATTAATTTAAAATTCTACAAAATACAGTCGGGCAAAACCCTTATACAAAGCATTATACAGTCGAAATTTACATCTTTATACAAAATATATGGTCATGCCTTTACCTTCTTACACATTTTATCATTAATACCATTGTTTACTGTGTCCAATTCGGTACACTTGGGTGCCATCAGGTAAGTCCGATTTATAGTCAGTTTTGCGTGTTCCAACTATATAGGGTTCAGGTGGCATTACTTCGGCAAACTCCACATCGGAGTAGAAACCGGATTCGGTAATCACTAATTTTGCGTCAGGTGGCAACTTACTTAACGCTTCAATCATCTCGGCTACGGTTAGGGTTGTAACTGGTTTTACTGGTTGTTTATATTCTACTTCTTCATCTTTTTCATAACATCTTGGCGTTTTTTCTGATTCCCATTTAAGCCTAATTGCCTCATAAGCTTCTTCAATTTTTGCGTCAAGCAACTCTTTACTTTCTAATAAAGGTATCAAATCCTCAACGCCAACAACCTCCTCGCCTCTTCGTGCTGCGCCATACCCAAGCAACCTGTCAGTTACCAAACGCGCCATCGTCGGGCCTCCCCATTGACAATAATCGTATATAAAGTCCTCAATGTAGTAACTTTTTTCATCATCATTATCAGGGACCCTTTTACTCCACTCGGTCCAGGTCTCGTCGTCGTTCTTCTTATACAATATATCTTTAAATGTTGACATTTTATTTGAATTTATTATTTTATACATTTATTATTTTTAAAAAATTTCATTTCAATTTTTTAATACTTTTTTTGAAAAACTAAAAAATATAAAAAAGAGCTTAAATCCTCTTTAAAATTTTAATTAATTAAATTGCTGTCGGGCAAAGCCCTTATACAAATATACATACATAAATTATACAAAATATACAAAGTCCTTATATTTCACCCTTAACCCAGTTGCCGTCAACCTTTTCGTCGTTTTCATATTCGCCGACCCAAGTCCTATTTAAACGCTTTGAATATGCGGCGCCTTGTCCGTGATACTTGCTGTCTTTCCACATGCCCTTGTAATAGTCCCCATCGCCATAGTGATATTCACCTTTTCCGTGCCATTGATTTCTCTTAAATTCGCCTTCGTAATAGGGTACTGTTTTTTCCCATGTTTGTTCGAAAATCTGTTTACCGTAGCCGTGTGCAAACGCATCTACAAAATTGCCTTCGATATATGAATCAGTTTTGTAGATATGCTTGATTCCCTTGCCATTTGGCAGTCCGTTCTTCCACTCGCCCTTGTATCGCGCTTTTCCGTCTTCGATTGTGCGCCAGGTATTGACGTCTTTTTCTTCTATTTTTTCTTCTTCATCCTCCACTGGAAGAATAAGGCTAAGGGTCTCTTTTTCTTGTTTTTGGACTGCTTCAATCTTTTCTTGGACTTTTACTTCTTCATTCTTTTTTTTATTACAATACGAATTTAGTCTCTTATAATTAATAGCATAAATACATAAATATATCATAACATATGTAAATTTTATAATAACCTTTTTAGAAATAATACTCTTGTTATCCATTTCACAATATTCCATATCAGTAGTGTTCATTTTAAAATACTAAATTTGGTTTTCTCTTAAAATAATGATTTATATCGTGCTTTACTAAATAATTAATAACTTATTATTATTACCTGAAATATATTTCAATTTTTTTAAATAAATATAAAATATAAAATATAAAATATAAAATGTTAAGTTTAAAATAAAATTGATTTAACAATTGTATAAAATAACTAAAAGTACACAATTAAAACAAAATGGATTTAACCAATTGCTCAATACAACAATTAGAAGAAAGTAATAGATTAATCAGTCTATTTAATGAATTAATAGATTCGGAAGAGTGTCGTGGTCTCCAATACCAGTGTTTATTAGACCCAGTCACTAAAATTATTCAAAATAACATAGCATTAGAAAAAATGCGAAACTTGGATGGATTATTTGATTATGTTTATGATACGCATTTTATTAAAAAGACTAACACTTTCAGTCTTGTTTCTGACCCTTATAACAGTATGTGTATGGAACTAGTAATGCGAAAGTGGCACTAAATTAATATTTATCATTAAAAAAATTGAATTATAAATAAATTAAACAAATTAAAATATAAGATTTTATAGAAAACAAGATGACCCAATTTATCAATACCAATAACAATAACACAATGCTCAGTTATTTCTCAAAGGCCTTTACTGAGTTTAATACAGAATTATCTCTCCCTGATAATTGTGTGCCGTTTACTGGTGCCAAATTTGGCCTACTTAATTTAGAAGCTGTTACTTCCGAGCCATCAACTATAGAACATGAGATAGTGCTAGTAATTGACAATTCTGGTTCAATGGTCGACCAATGTCCTGGTGACAATGACAAGACACAAATGGACCAAGCAATTCATACATTAAAAAATATAGTTGGATATCTTGATGAAAATCAAAATATTAAAGCAAATGTTACTATATTTAAATTTGACGACAAATTTATTAAAGTTGTTGATAGAACAAATATTACAGAAGACAATTATAAATCAATTGAACAAAAAATAAACAAAATCAGACCGTGTGGTGGAACTGACATTGGACTAGCATTAAGAAATATACAAGGATATATTAATGAACTAAAAACATCATATCCAACTCATCAAATAAGTCATATATTTATGACAGACGGAGAAGTTACTACTGGTGAAACCAAACCTAATATTCTAAAACAGCTAATAGTAAGAGATGTCTATAATTATTTCATAGGTTATGGTTCAAAACACGACTCTGGATTGCTTAGAACACTTAGTGATTTTGAAAAAAGTTCTTATCATTATATTGACGCAATCGAAAAAGCTGGGTTTGTTTTTGGAGAAATTCTACACAACATAACTCACAAGGTTTTATATGACTGCGAAATAGTGGTTGAAAACGGAGTAGTTTATAACTACAAAACCAATTTATACACAAATAGACTATATATTGGCGATATTATTGCTGAATCAAATAAAGTTTACCATTTGTTTACAGACCATCCGACAAGTTGCTATGTTCATTTACAAATGCCATCAGAACCGTTAGAAATACATATATTTCAAGAAACTGAACATACTTTGAATTTTGTGAATTACGTGTTTAGACATAGAACACTAACACTTCTTGGTGAAGTTAAACAATGTCAGGACAAATATGACAATTCTTCACGACATATTTATGATAGAAATTATTTTAATCCTGAAGGTCTTCAAATCTATAAGAAAAAATTGCAAGAGCTATTTGATGAAATGCGAGTAATATATATGTCTACAAATGATAAATTTATTAAAATGTTATGTGATGATATTCATATTTCGCAGAAAACATTTGGAACAAAATTTGGAAATATGTGTATTAGTTCAAGACAAACATCGCAAGGAACTCAACAAATTTATACGGTAAATACTACACCTTTAGACCGTGTAAAAGTAACAGTAAATATGAATACACGTTCATCGGCATATGATTCAGATTCGGATGATGATATTCCTCAAAGAGCATCAGCGTCTTGTTCCAATAATGATTCGGATGATGATATTCCTCAAAGAGCATCCGCGTCATCGTCCCCGCGTCCTAAGCAGAAGCAGAGAGCATGCGCGCCATCATCATTATGTATAGAACCCGCTGACACATATGAAGTGTCTAATGATTGTATGGAAGACTCGCCATATTTAACAACTGCTGCTAGAACTGTTATGCGTTCTATTAGTAATACTTGCAATGATGAAGAAGAAACAAATACTAGCTCTATCAAGGAAGAGGATGAGGAAGATGATGATGATGATATAAATAATGAAAGTGATAGTGAAGAAGATAAATAAAAATATTATATTTACACAATTGTTATTTATTTATTAATTTGTTAATTTTATAAAAAATACTTTTTATTTAAAAATAGAATATAAAAAGTATTTGTAAAATGTTATTATAATATGTCAAAATTAGAAATAGAAGCTATTGTTGCTGTAGATTCAAAAAATGGAATAGCAAAGGATGGCAAAATACCCTGGAAGAGTAAGACTGATATGAAATTCTTTAGGGAGAAAACAACTGGTTCTATTATTATTATGGGTACTACAACTTTTTTATCATTACCAAATTCGATGCCATTACCAAATAGGATAAATATTGTTGTCACACGAAGACCATCAAAATATACTTGTTACCCCAAATACAGCCAATTAGACAACATTTTTTTCTGGGATGAAGATGCTTTATTTAAGTTTTTGAATAATCAAGACTTAAATAAAAAGGGGGATTATAAGAAAATATTTGTTATTGGTGGGCAACAAATTTACAACTTGCTTCTACCATTTTGTTCTTCAATATGGGTAACAAAGATTAAGACAGATTACAATTGTGATTTACATTTAACATGTTTAACAAATATTAAATCAGATTATAAAATCTATTATGAAGACGAAGAAATACAAATTACACAGTTGAATCTTCAACAGGTTGCTTCTTAATGAAATGCTTGTTCATATGCTTCTGAATAGTGAAATAAGTCAGGTTCTCTGTCTCGTCATTACTCAAGCCCAAAAGATTCTTCAGCTTGGCATCCGGATTAATACGGTTCTTTGAATTCTCACCCTTCTCTTGTAGATTATTTGCCTTGATATATTGAGACAATGACTTGGTTACCTCAGTACGAGCAATCTCAGTACCCTCTGGTCTCTCCATAAACTCACACAACTCCTTTGTAACCTTGGTTGGCTTAGCGAAGCCAGATGGTGCTTTTGGCTTTTTATCCTTATCCTTATTCTTAGTTTTAAGAACTTTAGTAACACTTTTCATTTCTTTTCTTACTTGCTTCTCTAAATTTCTAATATGTTGTTGAAGAGAATTTAATTGCATCTTAAAGAGAGTAATACTATCATTGATAGTAGCAAATGATTGTGATATGGTATCGTTTTGTTCAGACATATTTGTATTTATATACTATATTATGTAGGTAACTTTAAATAGGTTTAATATATATATTATTTTTATGGCTATTTATTTTTATACTCTTTTAATATTTTAACTAATAAGAACCACAATTTTTAACAGGACCACAAATATAACAATTTATGGTAATATAAGTTATTGATTTTTGTTTATATTTTAAATACGCCTTACTATAAATATTTATAAATAATCTTGGATTGAGTTATTTATAAATTTAAAAAGTTTTAATGTTATTTACACAACATCTCTCTTCTGTCCTCTGCCACCAGAAGGACCTCTCCCTCCTCTTCCTCCAGTACTACCTCTTCCACCACTAGGAACTCTTCCTCCAGATGAAGTAGGTCTAGTAACACGAGTCCACTCACCATCATTGGTAACAGGAGCAGACTTAACCGCAGGTAAAGAATCAGGTACCTTCTTTGACCTAGGCTGTCTTACTGACTCCTCTCTCTTAAAAGTGGGTCTAATATCATTTCTAGTCTCACACATCAACTTTCCTCCCTTAATTCCAGACACATCGGTTGCCTGGCACTCGTGCTTATCACTCGCAACAGTTGACAATGCGAACTCAATATACTCGCCTTGAATAAGGTACTTATACTGCTCTGAATCTACCTTGATGGAACTGTGATGGACAAATATATCACTACCAGACTTAGGGCCATCAGTTACGGTAATAAAACCATAACCCGCCTTATTATTGAACCACTTGACGCGACCTGTAAACTTATCTACACTACTATCAGACATTTGATTATACTATAGTATGTAAGATGCCTTTATATTGTTTATAATAAATTAATAAATATTCACATTTTCAAACTGACTAGGACCATTCGCAATAATCTGTTGATTCTTCATCTGATTCTTCATTTAACTCTTTTTGTTCTAAAAGTAGGTCTGTAAATATACGAATGATATATTGGTAGTCTGGGTCCTCTTCAAACTTCAATGTCCTAACATAATTCATTGCTACAGTTAAAAACCTAGGAATATTTGTTAGTTGTTCCTTTTTCAATACTAAGATTTTCAAAGGACTTATATTTGAATTTTCAGATTGTGATTCAATAGAAAAGAATTTACCAAACAACATATATATCATTACATAAAGACACGACTCCAGGTCATCTCGACGACTAGGTTCGCAACCTTTATGGACATTCAAACTAACATAATTAGGTGTTCCTATTAGTGTCTTGTTCATTTTAAATTCAATGTGATTTCCATCATGATTATACCTTTTACAAAAACCAAAATCAATCAAATATATTTTGTTAGTTTTATCAGAAATATTAATCATAAAATTATCAGGTTTTATGTCTCGATGAACTAGATAATGATTATGTAGTGTTTCCAATCGTTCTACCATTTGTATACCTAAAAGAAGTACAGTTTTTAATGATAAACGACCGTATTTCTTGACAATATTAGTTAAGGATTGTTCTAACAAATTTGTCACCAAATAGGTAACATTATTAGTTGCTCCAAACCACTTTAGTTGAGGAAATCCGTCAATATTTGCTAAATATTGGTATATTTTAGCCTCCATTTTCAACGACTTTTGTTCTTTGGTCTTAACCTCGGTTTTAATTGCTACGATTTCTCGTGTCCTAATATTTTCGGCTTTGAAAACTTTACCAAAGCTACCTTGACTAAGTTTTTCTAATAATTTATATTTATTGGCTAACATTTGTTAGTTGGTTGTTATAATATACACGTGGAATATGTTTATATTTGTTACATTTTAAATCAATGAATAAATATTTTTATTAACATATTTTAAAACAACATAAACACATCTACCTACATATATGTAGTATAATAAAACAATAAAAAGAAAATGGTTAAAATTTGCGACATCGACAATTATTCTTCTGAAAATGAAGAAAAGTACAAGGAACACTTTACAAAGTTTAATTATCCATTACACATTTTTCAGAAATGGGCAATTGAAGCAATTGTAGAAGGACATCATGTATTAGCCACGGCACCTACGGGTAGTGGAAAATCATTGCCTGCTGAGTTTTCCTTAGATTTTTTTGTATCTAGAGGCAAAAAAGTTATCTATTGTTCGCCTATCAAATCACTTTCGAATCAGAAGTTCTTTGATTTTTCACAAAAATATACAAGTATCAGTGTGGGAATTATCACTGGCGACATTCGTTGTAATCCTGACGCAAGTGTTCTCATTATGACAACAGAAATATTATTAAATAAACTTTACCAACTCAAAAGCGGTTCAAACAATGCTAGCTCTTCCAATTCTTTTGAAATGGATATTGAAAATGAATTGGGATGTGTTATCTTCGACGAAATTCACATGATAAATGACCCTAGCAGAGGTCATGTTTGGGAAAACAGTATTATGATGTTACCTAGACACGTACAAATGGTAGGTTTATCTGCGACATTAGACAAGCCAGAAAAGTTTGCGTCGTGGTTGGAAACTAGAGGGTCTACAGATGATATTTCTCAAGATAAGATTGTCTATTTAACAAAGAAATTTGTAAGAGCTGTTCCCTTAACCCATTATAGTTTTATTACAGCGACAAATGGCATCAATAAGCACGTAAAAGACAAGGCGTTACAAGCAGAAATTAAACACCTAACTGACAAGACATTTGTAATACAAGACGCGCAAGGAGTGTTCAATGAACAAAATTATAGAAATATGGACAAAATGTTGAAGTTATTTGACGCAAATGATGTCCGAATGAAAAGACAGCATGTTTTAAATAAGGTATCTGAGTTCATGGTTGAGAAAGAAATGTTACCGGCAATTTGCTATGTTTTTTCACGAAAGCAGTTGGGAGTTTGTGCTCATGAAATAACTACAAATTTATTGGAATTTGATAGTAAAATTCCGTATACAATTGACCGGGAATGTGAGCAAATAATTCGAAAGTTACCAAACTATAAAGAGTATTTGAATTTACCTGAATATTTAGATATGGTTGCTTTGTTGCGCAAAGGAGTAGCAATGCACCATAGTGGATTAATGCCTGTATTAAGAGAAATAGTAGAGATTCTGTTTTCAAAGGGCTATATAAAGCTTCTATTTGCGACAGAATCGGTTGCCATTGGTCTAAATTTACCAGTCAAAACGTGTGTGTTCACTGATATTTTTAAGCATGACGGAAACTCAATGCGTGTTTTACAAGCACATGAGTACACACAAGCAGCAGGTAGGGCAGGACGTCTCGGATTAGATACTGTAGGTCATGTCATACACCTTAATAACCTATTTCGCGAGACAAGCTCCACATCATATAAGACAATGATGAACGGCAAGCCGCAAACGCTTAGTTCCAAGTTCAAGATTTCCTACAATTTACTACTTAATTTAATTGATATTGGCGACACTAATTTGGTCGGCTTTGCCAAGCAGTCAATGATAACTGGTGACTTGAACTCGCAAATTCGTCAAGTTTCATTAGAAATAGACAAATGTACAGAAGAATCATCTTCATTAAATGCGTGTGTTGAAGGTTTAACTACACCGAAGGAAATAGTTGAACAATACTTTGACCTACAAAGTAATAAGGAAAATTATGCCAATAAGAAGCGCAAGGAAATGGACAAAGAAATACAGAAAATAAAAGACAGTTATAAAAGTGTGGAACAAGACATGGTCATCCTACAAAAAAGTGTAAAAAAAATGTCACAATTATGCGAACTTATACGCCAACACAAAAGTCTTGTAGATTACTTAGACAATGATGTTAATAAAGTGTTACATTTGCTTTCTGAAGATGGATATCTAAGTGTTAACGACCGTCTAAGTTTTAGTAAAAGCGTCACAGAAGATGCCGCAAACTTGGAAGAAGAAGACTTAGAAGATAAATTAACTCTTTCAGCAAAAGGCAAAATAGCCTCTGGATTGCGCGAAGTTCATTGTCTAGTATTTGCTCAATTATTACAGGATGGCACTATTGGAAAATTATCGGTAACACAACTTATATCACTCTTCAGCTGTTTCACAAATATCTCGGTCCAAGAATCAGTACAAGATTTTACACCCTATACGGATGACGCTATATTAAAAGTAGTAATCGCAACTATAAGTCAATTGTATTCTGAATATGAGGAGCGAGAAACCATATTAAGAATAAATACTGGTGCCGATTATAATATACATTACGACCTCTTAAACTATGTTGAAGAATGGACTGAATGTGAGTCTGAATATGACTGTAAATTAGTGTTACAAAAGCTAGGTGAAGAGAAGGAAATATTCTTAGGTGAATTCGTCAAAGCACTATTAAAAATCAACAATATTGCTTCAGAAATGGAGCGTATTGCGGAACAAACGGGTAATATTGAATTCCTATCAAAGCTTAAAAAAATTCCTAAATTAACACTCAAATATGTTGTAACAAATCAGTCACTTTATGTATAATATATAATTAAAAATATTTAAACACTATAATTGTATTTATATAAATACAAATATAATGTCATATTGTCTTACTTCAAATACTATTGTAGCCGAATATGTGTGGATTGGTGGCAAAGGCGAGATGCGAAGCAAATCTAGAGTTATTAACATTCGAAAGGAAGCTATTTCAGTAACAGATATGCCTGATTGGGACTATGATGGCAGCTCAACTGACCAGGCGCAAACTGGCAATTCCGAAGTTATATTAAAACCCTGTGCTTTATACAGAGACCCATTTCGCCATAAATTATATAAAGGTACATCGTGTGGTCTTGATTGCTTCTTAGTATTATGTTCAACATTTTTACCAGATGGCAGTCCTGCTATAAACAATCATCGTTTTAAAGCTGAAGAGATATTCAGGGATTGTAATAAAGTAGAAGGGATTTATAATGAAGAAACAAAAACTATTGACTACATATATAGCGCTGAACCTTGGTTTGGCTTTGAGCAAGAGTATTTCATTTTCTGTAACGACACTAATTTGCCACTGGGTTTTAAC
>Ga0114971_10002232_pt1 | contig 13356 bp, 10 predicted proteins | sample M_140625_MF_Meta_FD_87320 | JGI IMG/M metagenome (GOLD analysis project Ga0114971, IMG submission 87320) | Freshwater microbial communities from Lake Montjoie, Canada to study carbon cycling - M_140625_MF_MetaG | ecosystem: Environmental > Aquatic > Freshwater > Lake | place: Lake Montjoie... | reverse complement strand
GGGGTTGTAGGGTGTTTCTGGGCAGATCTGGGAGTCATTTCCTTGTATTTATGTGTCGGGGAGTCGCACGGTGGACTCATGGACTCACTGACGTGCCCGTTGATTTTGATTAATTTGATTCCGATTTCTACATGCTTCACGCGCTATCCGTCTCCGAACTCCACCAAGACACCCATTAGGGCTTTGTTTGCACAACGATTGGTATTTCATGGGTGTTGGTGGTTTCCGGCCTTCGGCGAACACCGCGCTTCGCTTGTGACGTTGGTGTTTTCTGGGACGTTTTGTCTTTAGGCATGTTCGTGGTGTTCGTATATCGTCATCTATTGCTTATTTACAATGACAGTCTTTCTGTAGCGAAAGTCAGCTGCGACCTGCTGTTGTGGCAGATTCATGTATTTATTTTGGCAGTTCCCAACTGCTTCGCACCTCATTCGCCTCCAGCCGTCGGCGAACACCGCGCTTCGCTTGCGACGTTGGATATTTTGATGACATCCAATCAGCCGGGAATCTGGCCGACGATTGCCTATTCCCCTGACTCGAACAACAGATCCAGCCACTTCTGCGTTGCCCGTCCAACGGTTTTGTTTTCCAGTAATAAAATGCCGCAAGTACGACTAATGGCAAATCCGGCGATGGGCATCTCCCTGAGCGTCCCATCGACAAGCTCATTCAAGACTGTCTGCCGAGGGAGGATACTCACTCCAAAGCCAAGTTCAACAGTTCGCTTCAACGTTTCGATGTTGTCATAGCTCTTACGCACATCCAACTTCACACCCAGACGCTGGAGGTTCCGCTCAATTAAAAGGCGCGTTGGGATTCCATCTGCAAATGCAATGAATGGTATTCCTTGTAGAACGGACACTGAATAATCCCCATCGATTGGCGGTAACGAAAAACTAGGAGCCATCACCGGGACCAATGGCTCATTAACCCAGTTAATAACGCGAATCCCCTTTACTTCCTTCGGGCACGCGACAATGCCAACATCAGACTCTCCAGAGAGCACACTCTCGTAAACCCGGTCAGTTCGCATATACTCGATATCAAACTCGACGCTAGGAGCTTCATTCAGAAATCTCCGAATCGGCTCGGCCAAACTGTGTAGTCCTAATGAATACACAGTGGAAACATGCAGCCGTCCAACTAGGTCGGAAGATACTCCATATAACGCGCCCGGTAGCTCATCCAAAATGGCAAGAATACGACGAGCCGCATCCTCAAGGACGATGCCATGCGCGTTTAACTGTTGTCCGGATTTACCTGGTCGTCTGTCGAGGATTCTGAAACCTAGACGCGTCTCCAACGCACTGATGCGCTGACTGATGGCCGGCTGAGAAACACCAATATGGCTAGCCACCTGTGAAATGCTGCCGAATCTGCGTAGACCACACAGAATCGCGCAGTCCTTTATATCCATAAGCCCGTATTCCATAACTGCAAATTATAACCACTATTCAGAAATTGTTATTTACTTACGGAAGCGATTTTCCGTATGATAGGGATGTTATTTGTGGGCATGCGCAAAAGTGTGTCATGACAATAAGGAGAGTTTATGGCTACAAGCGAAATCTCAAAAGGGCAGCCTGGCAGCAAGCGCCTGTTCAAAGATTCCTATCTGCTACACAAGCTACATAGCTTGACGGGTGTGTTACCGATTGGTATGTTCCTCATATTCCACTTCACGGCCAACGCATATAGCTTGCGTGGAGCGGTTGAATTTGACACTGCAGTTAGAGCCATTGGGTATGCCCCCTTCATCCTTCTCCTTGAGGCTGGCGTCATTTTTCTACCAATCCTTTTCCATGCGATTTATGGATTGATGATCATCGCAGAGATGCCTGGACCTGGTGGGAACATTGCACATTACGGTTATGAGCGCAACTGGCTGTACGTTATGCAACGCTGGACGGGAGTTATTGCGATTGTTTACCTTGCTTTCCACGTCTATGACACCACTGCCCTAAAGTACTACTACGAAGCAATCGGCGGCGTTGGCAGTTCAGAGCTCGGATTCCAGTCCATCAGCTATAGAGCAATGGCTTGGCGTTTTGCAAACGTGCCGTATCTTATCTTTTACATAGTTGGCATTACCTCCGCTTGTCTGCACCTAGGCAACGGCTTGTTCAACTTCTCGATCCGTTGGGGACTTGCGATTGGTGCGGGAGCACAAAAGGCATCCGCTGTAATAGGTTGGACTCTTGGAGGAGGCATGGCACTCCTTGGAATCCTCATCGCAGTAAACTTTGCATCCAAGGGTCAGGTCGATGCGGCAAAGTATAAGGACCGCGAAGACTTCGTACGGACCCTCGTCAACTTGAACGGTCGGATGGAAGAGCCCGCTACACCGGTAGCTCCTCAACCGGGACAGTCAAAGGGAGATAAGGACTAATCATGGCAGCTCCTACCAAAACACATGCGATTGTTGTCGGTGGCGGATTGGCAGGTATGATGACCGCAGTCAAGGTCGCTGAAGCCGGTGGAACAGTGGACATGTTTTCTCTCGTCCCTGTAAAACGATCCCACTCCGTCTGCGCACAAGGCGGCATCAACGGTGCAGTGAACACAAAGGGTGAAGGCGACTCTCCGGCCATTCACCTTGATGACACCTGCTACGGCGGAGACTTCCTCGCAAACCAGACACTCGTTAAGACAATGTGCGATGCCGCACCTGGGATTATCAACCTCCTTGACCGTATGGGAGTAATGTTCAATCGAACACCTGAAGGATTACTTGACTTCCGACGCTTCGGTGGCACCCTACATCACCGCACGGCCTATGCTGGTGCTACAACTGGACAACAGCTCCTCTACGCCCTCGATGAACAGGTTCGACGCTGGGAAGTGGCTGGCAAAATTCGTAAGTTTGAATTCTGGGAGTTTCTTGGAATCGTTCGCGAAGGCGATGCTGAAGATGGACGCTGCCTCGGAATCGTTGCACAAGATCTCCACTCAATGCAAATCGAGTCGTTTGCAGGCGACGCAGTAGTTCTTGCGACTGGTGGACCCGGAATTGTCTTCGGTAAATCAACCAACTCGACCATTAACACGGGTACTGCAGCCGGTGCTGTCTTCAAGCAAGGCGCGCACTATGCGAATGGGGAGTTTGTTCAGGTTCACCCGACGGCTGTACCTGGTGATGACAAACTCCGCCTGATCTCCGAATCCGTTCGCGGTGAAGGTGGGCGCGTCTGGGTTCCAAAGAAGGCTGATGACAAACGCCAAGGACAGGACATTCCTGAAAACGAGCGCTTCTACTTCCTAGAAGAGAAGTATCCAAAGTACGGAAACCTTGTCCCACGTGATATCGCGACCCGCGAGATCTTCGACCTATGTGTAAATCAACGCATGGGTGTCTTTGGCGAAAATCAGGTATATCTCGATGTAACCCACATCGACAGAAGGCAACTTGATCTCAAGCTGCGTGGTGTCCTTGAGATTTATGAGAAATTTGTGGGTGATGACCCGCGTGATGTCCCGATGCGTATTTTCCCTGCGGTCCACTACTCGATGGGCGGTATTTGGGTGAACAACGGCCTTGATCCTGACAATGTGCCTTACCACATGACCAACATTCCAGGATTGTTCGCCGTTGGTGAGTGCGATTATCAGTACCATGGTGCGAACCGCCTCGGAGCAAACTCACTTCTCTCAACTCTCACGAGCGGCGCGATTGCTGGACCAGCTGTTTGTAAATATGCTGACGGCCAAGAGGTTCGCAGCGAAAAGTCTAATCCGGCTTTTGCTGCAGCTTTGGCAAGCCGTACAGCAGAGTATGAAACACTGCGCACGATGGATGGTGGTGAAAACCCATTCGCGATTTGGTCCGAGCTTGGCATTGTGATGACGGAAAACGTCACGGTAGTTCGTGACAATGCAAAACTTGAGCAGACAATAGGGATCATCGATGGCCTTCAGGATCGATACGCAAAGGTAACAGTTAGCGATTCTTCCGGATGGACGAATCAGACGCTGCCCTTTACGCGGCAGCTTGGCAATATGCTGACGCTTGCAAGAGTCATGACAAAGGGTGCGCTCCTCCGCGATGAAAGTCGTGGCGCACACTACAAGCCTGAGTTCCCAAATCGCGATGATGAGCGATTCCAGAAAACTACTGTTGCGACCTTCGATCCGAATAATCCTCGGGACCCGAAGATTGGCTACGAAGCCGTTGACCTCTCACAAATCAAGCCACGCGCCCGCGTCTATACATCCGGTAACACAAAGCCGGCAGGATCCAAGGAGTAAGAAATGTCCACTGTGGATGACGTTATTGAAGTAACGGTGTTACGCCAGGCAGATGCCACATCAGCTCCTTATGAGGAAGTCTTTCTCGTGCCTTATAAGCTGAGAATGAATGTCATCAGCGTGTTGATGGAAATACGGCTGAACCCAGTGAACAGCAAGGGACAGACGGTCGCGCCGGTAGCGTGGGACCATGCTTGCTTAGAAGAGGTTTGTGGTAGCTGCACTGTCCGTGTTAATGGACGTGTCCGCCAAGCATGTTCATCTCTTGTTGACAAGGTTGCGACCGGTGGCACCAATGGTAGCCGACGGAAGCTCTATCTTGCCCCGATGAGCAAATTCCCGTGTGTACGTGACCTCGTTGTCGACCGCTCAAAGATGTTCGAGAACCTCAAGAAGATTCAGGCATGGATTCCAATTGATGGAACGTACGATCTGGGACCTGGCCCCCGGATGAGTCAAAAGGAGCAAGAGCTCGCCTATGACTTTGCCCGGTGTATGTCCTGCGGATCCTGCCTTGAAGCTTGTCCGCAGGTTTCGATGAAGTCCAACTTCATCGGTCCAGCCGCGATTGGTCAGGTTCGCCTGTTCAACTCGCATCCAACAGGCAAGATGAACAAAGACGAACGGCTTGAAGCGATTTCTGACTCGGATGGAATTGCCAGCTGTGGAAATGCACAAAACTGCGTCCAGGTCTGTCCGAAAGAGATTCCTCTAACCCGTGCTATCGCGGAACTTAACCGTGACACAACGGTCTACCGAATCAAAAAGTGGCTCGGAAAGTAACCCGCACACGTACACTTGACCGCACCTTTTGGTGCGGTCTTTTTTTGTCAGGTGCATCAACGGTATCGTTGGGCTATAACGGTTTATGTCCCGCTTGAAAAGTCGTCTTGTTCTAGCATCCATGCTCGCACTCATTGTCGGGCTTGCCGCATCCACTGGCACTTGGTCGCAGACGCCAACCATCGCCCTAGACCCAGAGAAAGTCACTTTTTTTGAGAACAGTGTGCGACCGGTCTTTGCCGAATCCTGTATCACTTGCCACACGGAAGGGAATGCTGGGGGTGGTCTTCGACTTGACAAAGCCATCACAGCCGAACAAGCAACGTCGATTGTAAATCGCATTCAGGGTATCGGTGGTAATCGTATGCCTCAAGGGGCTGCACCACTCAAGGCAGACAAGCTCAAGGCGCTTATTACGTGGCAGAAAAATGGTGCGATTTGGCCCAGTGGAAAGCCCTCCATCGATGGCAACCTCTGGTCACTAAAGCCAGTAAAGCTTCCATCGATTCCAACAAATGTTCCGTTAGGTTGGAGTGGGTCCATCGATGCGCTGATTGCCTCTGACTTCACAAAAAAAGGCATAAAGCCAGCCCCGATTGTCGACCGAGCAACCCTCATCAAGCGTGCGAACATGACCGTCACTGGACTGCCTCCGACACATGCGCAGGTGAAGGCGTTTGTTCAGAACAAGTCCCCGAAAGCGTATAGCGACGTAGTTGATTCACTTTTGGCATCCCCAGCATTCGGCGAACGGATGGCCCGGCAGTGGATGGACATCGCGCGCTACGCCGACACAAAGGGCTACGTTTTTGTCGAGGATAGAAACTATCCCAATGCATACACGTACCGTGACTGGCTAATTAATTCATTCAATAGCGACCTCCCCTATGATCAGTTCGTCATCCAGCAGCTTGCCGCAGACAAAGTAGTAACGGAAGACAAACGTCCGCTAGCTGCTATGGGCTTCCTCACGATTGGTAGACGGTTTCTAAACGCGGAAAATGACATCATTGGAGACCGAATTGATGTCGTTACCCGGGGATTTCTGGGCTTAACCGTACAGTGTGCACGCTGCCATGACCATAAGTTTGATCCGATACCAACGCGGGATTACTATTCGCTCTACTCTGTCTTTGCATCATCACAGGAAGCAACATTGCCGATTTCCGAAAAATCTGTGAGTGATCCTTGGAATGCGTATAACGCGAAGCTATCTGCACTCAAGAATGACCGTGATACGTCCATTAAACGAGCCATTACAAGATTACGCGGCGTGGTCGTTTCCAGCCCCGACAAGCTTTTGCCTAAGGTGAAGGAAGCTCTCCAACTGACAAGACTCGATGACCTTCCATCGCCAGACCGTCTAAAGACAATGATGCAAGCCTTCGAGCCTGAAGAAACGACCAATTATGAGAGATTGCTTTCTGAGATAGCAACGATGGAGAAGTCCACGCCAGCATCCCCGGAATTCGCGATGGCAATGACCGATAAAGCATCTCCCACTACGGTAAATGTTCACAAACGCGGTAACCCTGGTATTGCGGGAGAGCCAGCCCCACGGCAGTTTCTGCAGTGCATCGCTGGCGAACAACGCCCCGAATGGAAGGATTCCTCCGGACGGCTTGATCTGGCAAAGTCAATCGCCGATGTCAATAATCCACTGACAGCCCGTGTCTACGTCAACAGGATTTGGATGAACTTGTTTGGCAAGGGAATCGTTCGAACACCTAGTGATTTTGGTAAACAGGGAGAAAAACCAACCAATGGACCTCTCCTCGACTATCTTGCGTACACATTTATGCACACAGATGGCTGGTCTACCAAAAAGTTAATAAAGCGCATCCTCTTGAGCCGGGCATTTATGGGTTCAAGTGACATCTCACCCGATGTGGCGATCAAGGACCCTGAGAATCGGACATTTAGTCACCAGAATCGTCGCCGCTACGACATGGAACAGCTCCGCGATGCGCTTCTCTTTTCATCCAGCAAGCTCGCGACTACACGTGTTGGTGGCAAGAGCGAAGAACTCTGGGAAAAGGGTTACACGGCAAGACGAGCTGTTTATGGCTTCATCGAGCGCCAGAACTTACCGTTGACGTTCAAGACCCTTGACTTTGCCAGCCCGGATGCATCCAGTCCAATGCGTTTTGTGACAACGGTGCCCCAGCAGGCATTGTTCATGATGAACAGTCCCCTTGTGACAGACCAGGCACGTGCGATTGCAAAAGTTATTGAGCAGAGCGGTCCGAGTACAGGGACAAAAGCCATCAACGCTGCGTTCAGAAATGTACTTGGAAGGGATGCATCCCCAAGCGAGTTGCAAATTGGAACTTCGTTTCTCTCCAAACCTGATGATTCGTCTGATGTACTTACAGATAGTCCATGGATCATGGGCTACGGTTCGATTAGCGTGACGCTTGATCGCGTTACAGGTTTCAAGAAACTGGCAACATTCGTCAACGGTACTTACCAAGCGGGAAGCGTTATCCCAGACAGAGACCTTGGTTGGGTATTGCTCACCAAGGATGGCGGGCACCCGGGTTCAAAGGATGTGATGAGCATCCGGCGCTTCCTTGCTCCAATCACTGGAACATACCGAATAGCTGGAGTGATTTCGCATGGGAATACACAGGGGGACGGAATCGTAGCGCGGATTGTCTCCTCGAAAAAGGGAACACTTGGCCAGTGGACCGTATACAACACAGCTATAACGCCAAAGGTGGATGACATCTCACTGACAAAAGGCGAGCAACTGGACTTCGTCGTTGATTGTGGCGTATCACCGGACTTTGATGGCTATGCCTGGTCACCATCCCTGAAATTGGTGGATACAGGATTGCCGAAGGGACAGAAGCGAAGTTGGCTGACAGCAGATGCGTTTTCTGACATTACAGGGCCTAAGCCACTGACCCGTTTAGAGCAGTTTGTGCACGCACTAATGATGTCGAACGAATTTGTAACGATCGACTGATGAAGTCCAGAGACTCTTATGAACAACAATTCCAAATATAATCATCAGCAAGATTTCGCAGATGTCTTTCTATCGAGGCGTGATTTGCTCAGCCGTATGGGAAATGGCTTTGCGGGGATGTCATTGGCATCTATGCTTGCGCAGGAAGCAAAGGCCCAAGAAGCCCGGAAGGCTGTGCAAAAGCCCTTACCAGCGCCATTATCACAGCGCTCTGGAAACCCGCTGATTGCCAAAGCGCCCCCGCTCCCAGCCAAGGCAAAGCGCGTCATCTTCCTGTTCATGAATGGCGGACCAAGCCATGTTGATACTTGGGACCCAAAGCCTCAACTAACGGCTTATGCTGGTAAGACCCTCCCCATAGCCAATCTGGCTACAGAACGCAAAACTGGCGTTGGCTTGGCATCCCCTTTTAAGTTCAAACGCTTCGGTCAGTCTGGACTTGAAGTCAGTGAGCTCTTTGAAAAGACGGCCCAATTTGCAGATGAGATGTGCGTAATCCGGTCAATGCACGCTGATGTTCCTAATCATGAACCATCTTTGCTTCTGATGAACTGTGGCGAGGCGCGTCAGGTGCGCCCAAGCTTTGGGAGTTGGACACTGTATGGCTTAGGCACTGAGAATCAGAATCTTCCTGGATTTATCGCGATGTGTCCTGGTGGTTATCCTATTCAAGAAACGCAGAACTGGCAGGCTGGTTTCCTTCCAGGAATCTTTGCTGGCACTTATATCGACCCAAATCATCGGGAAATTGAAAAAATCGTCGAGCATATCAGGAATCGCAATACAACCCCGAAGCAACAACGGGAACAGCTCGATGTTCTCCGTTCACTAAACAAAACACATTCGGCATCGAGAGGACTTGATCAACAGCTTGAATCGCGGATTCAAAGTTTTGAACTTGGCTTCCGGATGCAGACTGAGGCATCCGATGCGTTCGATACGGACAATGAGTCCGAAGCTACCCGTGAGCGCTACGGTAAAGGCAACTTTGCACGTGCGTGTTTGATTGGCAGGAGGCTTGCTGAGCGTGGCGTTCGCTTTGTACAAATATATACGGGTGAAGGCCAGCCTTGGGACCTACATGATGACCTTGAAGCTGGCATGCGACGGCTTTGTGGTGAAGCAGACCGCGGCATCAGCGCGCTGCTTCAGGACTTGAAGGATCGCGGGATGCTTGAGGAAACGCTTGTCATTTGGGGAGGTGAGTTTGGACGTACTCCAGCCGTCGAACTTCCAACTCCTGGCGCAAATGCAGGAAAGATGAATGGCCGCGACCATAATCACTGGGGATTTACGTATTGGATGGCCGGCGGAGGAGTGAAAAAGGGCACAGTTTACGGCGCAACGGACGAATTTGGCTTCAAGGCAGTCGAAAAGCCCGTGCATGTTCATGACTTCCATGCGACAGTAATGCGGCTGCTTGGGTTTGATCACACGCAGCTGACGTATCGCTATGCTGGCCGGGACTTCCGTTTGACGGATGTCCATGGCAATGTTATTTCGGACTTGATTGCCTAGTATGCAGGATGAATTGCCCGACGAACCGATGTCACCATGGGACTTACCGGAAACTGTAGTGGTTTTCCAATTTCCTTGGGAAAGTCCAGTGACAATCGGAAGTTTTGAACAAGAAGTCGTTTTGATGTGCGAAACGATGTCGATAGCCGACAGCCTTAAAACCGAGGTTGAGGCGCAGTTTGCACATGGTGAAACGCTCTCTTGCGTGGAAGTGCAACGTGTTTCCCTCGTTGAGCGCTACGCTGGTGGACTGTTCTGGGATGAATCTGGAGAGGTTCACCCTACATCTTTTACACGGCTCCCCGAGCTGGGAACAGACCGGGAACTTCCAGCTGAGCCCTACGCCCTATTTACTTGGGGAGGTGGGATTGATCGCTCGCGGGATGAACACCTCGAAGGCGAATATGTTGTCCACCAAGCCGATGACAGCTCCGTTTGGGTGCTCTTTTTCGAAGATCTGGATGCGGCCGAGAAGGTTTTGATGGAATACATCGAGGCCACAGACAGACAAGCAGAGATTCGGCGGACCCGCGCGGTATCGTTGGATTCAGGGCAAAATGTTCGTTTTTACGCCGCAGATGGCACTTGGCAGGATTTGTTAAGGGACGACTATCTGGGCAGAATTGCACCTAACTAAGCACTTGCCGACTCGCTTTTCCAATACCTAGGCCCTTAGCCACCGCTAAGCATCAGTAAAGTCGTTTGAGCCTATAATTCCAAAAGACGAATGACGTTAGGCATTTGTAGAATACCTAACGTCATTCGTGACCGTACTACCTGCGGGGCAGACAATACAGCGGGTACGCTTATGGCTTGAACGTACCTGTTTCGCTTACTTTGTCGCATTCAGCAACACTCGGAATTGGGCGTCCCATCATCGTATAGATTTGCTCGATTTGTGTCTTACCCGCGGCAGCTTGCTCATTACCCTTATCTGCCTTGATTGCATTCCTATAGTCCGACAGTGCAGCACGGTACTTAACTCGCTGACCTGCTTTTGCATCCTCGTTGGTGCGATAATCACCCCGAACAGCATAGGCAGTTGCCAGTTTTTTCTTGTCACCAGATGCCTTGGCATCGGCAATGGCTTTGTCCATCTGAGGGGTTGGGCTCAATGGTGCATATGCATCACTATCGCCCGCTGGGGACTGAGGTGCTCCAGCTAAAGCTGCTGGGGCAGTGGCTTCAGGTGCCTTGGTTTCAGCTTCCGGGGCAGTCTTCTTGCCGGCGCCATCTTGCGCACATCCAAAAGTAACGAATGCTGACAATGCAGCAATGGAATATGTCAGTGACTTTGTCATACCCAAGTTTACCTTGTGGAAGGTGCCATTTCCGCGTGATATAGTCTCTCTTCGTGGAGTGATGTCCGAGTTGGTCGAAGGAGCACGATTGGAAATCGTGTAGGCGGGTAACCGTCTCGTGGGTTCGAATCCCACTCGCTCCGTTCCCTTTTTAGGCGAATGAATCTAAGTACTTATCCAAGATGGCAAAGTCGTCTGGTGATAATGCTCACCTTTCCTCTACTAGCCGCCGCGACGACAACTGCCCTGTATTACGGGAATCTGCATCGTCTTTCGGCCGTCGACCGTATTACGGACCTCGACTCGATCAATATTGAAACTCAATCGAGAGTTCTGGTTTTTGCCCCTCACTGCGATGATGAAACGCTCGGTGTTGGCGGCTTGATTAAGACGTTTGCAGATGCTGGGACTCCCATTAGGACAGTATTTTTCACTAACGGCGATGGCTTTCGCATCGCGGCTCAGTTTTACTTAAAGAAGCTCAATCTTCAACCCGCAGACTACTTAGCATTTGGTGAAGCACGCCAAAAAGAAGCACTGGCATCTGCAACGCTTCTTGGACAACCGCTCAGCGATGTCAGATTTCTGGGATACCCAGATCAGGGCTTGCTCGGGATGTTGGTTGCACCGGGTCAGAATCCAATAGCGTTCAGACCTACAACAACAAAGTCAGATAGCGTTCCATACACTACTGCGGCTGCAACAGGTCTGTCCCATGTTCGCGAGAATGTCGTTTCAAGTGTGCAACAACAACTCGCAGACTTCAAGCCAACCGATGTTTATGTCACACATCCGTTAGACGACCACAGTGACCATGCAGCATCCCCAGTGTTCGTTCAGATGGCCATTGACCGTGGTGTCAAAAACGGTGACTTTCCTCGTCCACGGATACATTGGTATCTTATTCACCGCGGCGACTGGCCTCTTCCACAGGATGATCATCCTGACCGATGGCTGGTTCCACCTACGGCTATCGCAGAGAGTGGCAACCAGTGGCAGTCCATTTCACTGTCACAAAATGTAGTCCGTGCAAAGCGCGCAGCGTTGCATGCTTATGCTTCTCAGATTAATGTGATGCAGCGGATGTTACTTAGTTTTTTACGAAAAAATGAAATCGTAACATCTGGTGAAGCAACTGAAAATATAGATCAGGGTTCGATTGAACCGGTCGGCGATAATGTTGCCCGTTTTGCAAACCCAAGCGCTGACATTGCCAGACTTCATGCTGAAGTGATTGGTACAAATCTGGTAGTGCGGACAACGATGGCTGGACCGTGCAGCCCCGCCATTGATGCCTTTTTGACAGTCGTGACATCGAATGACAAGAGATCCAATGCTTATCGAATCAAGTTGCCCCGCCCCCAGCTTCTTGAAACCCAGCAGGAAATAGCTACGACCATCGCGCTTAGCAAACTCGGTATTGATGGATCCACCGTCACTGTCTCCATAGGAGTATCAACGTATGCTGCCGAAGGTCTCCTGATTGACCGTTCAGCATTCCACTTTGTGAAGGTTTCAAGTGCAAATATTCAGGATGCAAGTCATTCTGATGCAAAATTGCATTAACGCCGACAATTAGGAATCAGATGACAACAGATCGCCGGGGACACTGGAAACCAAACTTTTCTGGACGCTTCATGATGAGGCGGGCAGGGGAAAAGGAAAGCGTTATCCTTGGGATAATCTGTGCAGCGGACATGTTAACGACGTTGTATTGGGTGTTGTCCGGGCAGGCTCAAGAGGCAAATCCAATCCTCGGATGGACCTTTCAGGGGCATCCAATCGTCTTTGTCATCATTAAATGCCTTGCATGCATGCCGGCACTCGTACTCGCACCAAGACTTGCACAGTCGCAGCGAACATTTACGGAATGGTTGTTACGCATCATCATCATTTCATACATCGCTTTGTACTTTGGCTTTGCAAAGTTTTGATCGCCCGTGAGCACTTGGTTTGAATCGATCCACACGCTCCTGATGTGTATATATCCGCTTCAAAGTGCAGGACTACAGGGTAACCATGGAGAATTTCCACATAGGTCTAAAGGAGGCCACGAATGGCAAGAAACGGCAAAACTGGCATCGGGATTATTGGATTTGGCGGCATCGCACAAGGTGCCCACATGGGCAATTACCGAAAGCAGAATGACACCTGTGAGGTTATTGCAATCGCTGATGTCGCAGAGGAACGTCGGGCACAGGCAAAGGATAAGTTCGCCGTCGAGCATATCCTGGAGGATTACCATCAGCTCCTCGCGATGCCAGAAATTGACGCAGTCTCTGTTTGCACGCCAAACGGGTGGCACAAGCAGATCACAATCGATGCGCTCCGTGCTGGCAAGCACGTCCTCTGTGAAAAGCCAATGGCGATGAACTCAGCTGAATGTCTTGAGATGATCAGTGCATCAAAGGAAACCGGTAATAAGCTCCAAATCGGCTACAACATGCGATTTTCGCCAGGCGCGCAGTCCCTCAAGCGGGCCATCGACCAAGGCATGATGGGCGACATCTATCATGCGAGCGCCAAAGCGATGCGCCG
>Ga0114971_10002230_pt1 | contig 13370 bp, 16 predicted proteins | sample M_140625_MF_Meta_FD_87320 | JGI IMG/M metagenome (GOLD analysis project Ga0114971, IMG submission 87320) | Freshwater microbial communities from Lake Montjoie, Canada to study carbon cycling - M_140625_MF_MetaG | ecosystem: Environmental > Aquatic > Freshwater > Lake | place: Lake Montjoie... | reverse complement strand
TTTTATACATAGCATAATGTGACAACGTTTCGTATCTTATAAGACAATTTTCGATAGAAATCATAATGTTTATTTTGTTAGAATCCATATTATTGTATAGTGATCTATTTTGGTTTATATCATAAAACACAACATCGCTGTCGTTAGTGAAACTTTCTGTAAGTATATTGTCTAAGCAAAAATATTGTAAAAATTGTTCTGTACTACTGAAATGACTATAATTTCCAGGAGATGAAGACCAATAATTAATGAGTGTAGAAAATACAAAAGTCAGCATTATATATATTATATTATATATACATACATAATATAAAAATTTCTTGATAATTTATATATAACCTATGACAGAAGCGTTTCTTTTATCTCATCTTGGACTTGGAGACAATATAATAATAATACCAGCTGCTGTATATTTAAGCACTATTTATGATCGTGTTTGGTTTGTTGTAAAAGAGAAAAATGCAGATAACATACGTTTTTTTCTTAAAAACTATGATAATATTGAATTATATGTGATACGAAACGAGTCTGAAATTTCAACACCCGAAGGATTTCCAAAAAATATGACTTATTACATCAGTGGTATGTATCATCCCGTGGGTAAATATAATTTGTCACAATTTCCTCTTTGTTTCTATGATGACATGGGTTTGGATCGGGTTATTTTTTATCGCTATTTTCCCCAAATTGAAATTCATGACGAGCATATTCTTGACATTTTTTCTTTCAATCTTCCTATCGTATTTTGTCACGATGAATCGAGCTATCAATCAGCTAATCTTCTTGTTAGACAAGATATAAGCATTGAAGATCATGTTATTATTATAAATCCGTGTAAAAATATGTATCCTTCTAATCATCACTTTCACGATATTGCACAAAAATATGTATATCTTCCATCATTATCATATTATATTCCTTTAATTAAAAATAGTGATATTATAATTATGCTTGATTCTTCATTTTGGTCTATGACATTACATCTTGATACGAAGAATGGAGCTAAAAAATATTGTTATTTTCGTCATTCCGATATAGGATATTTCAAAGGCTTTACAATCGTCGATTCTTCTTTTCAATATATAGCCGTATAGAAAGGTTCAAAAACTTATGTAATTAACAATGAGGAGCCTTTGGAATTGTATGTACTTGTCGCCCTCTGCACATTTTGCACTATTATGCATAGAATACTTGTGTCATAAAGAAAGAAAGCATAACCACATTAAGCCATCATAATATTACTTCTCATTATTATTCATTCTAATAAATTTTTTATACTATATATTTATATATATAACACATCATAATGTATCAAGATCTTAATGAATACGAGTTATCTATCAATTGTAATAAATTTATAAAAACTTCTCCATTTGTAGAACATAATGAAAAAAGATATCATACTTTATCAGCCGTGGGGTGGATTGGGTGATAATCTCCAATACACCACAATCCCTGAGTTATATTACGATCTTGGACACAAAGTTTATATTTCAACCAAAAATGTTTATCGAAATTCAGAAATTTTTGACCTCATATGGGAATTAAATCCATATATAGATGGACAATCAGACGCGGAGCCAAACGCGGGGTCATGTATAAATCTCGATAATAATCCGTCAATTGAATTTGTTACAAATTGGGAAATAGCACATGGGTTAACGAATGGTTACCGAAAGTACCCTGTGATTTATTATGAACCTCAATTCATTCCCGAGCTTGCCGATTGTCTTGTCTATGATGTTACCGCCATATCATCCGGAAATCCTTCTGACGAGAATCTCAAAAATTCTTTTGAGCACATCTTTGCAAAATATCCAGGAATCACCATAAAAAAGCTAAAATTTGCAAAAATTAACAATAGAGAGACGTCGTATTTTTCACACAACACGTATACCGTTCAATCCATCTTTCATATGTGCGATATAATATTTTCGTGCAAGATATTTTTATGCTTATTTTCAGGAGTTTCCTCCTTGGCGTCTGCCGTTAAACAGGATTTGGAAACTCCTGAAATTTACGTATTTCATGATGCTAAATTTGATCATCCAACATTTTATAAATACAAGAATGCTGTCTATACTCCATTCTGACTTGAAAAAACTTTTGAATATACGCCAGAAACTATTAATCATCGAGCTTTATAACATCAAATTCTAAAATCCCCGATTAATGAATGTTTATGTCCATCATTCAATTATCCTGACATCGGTTATGACAATAAAAAAAAATTGTATTGAATAGATTGACATGATAAATGACAATAATATAATAGTATATATTGCAAGTGGTCTTTTGGGAGATTTTTTTTCACAATTATCTGTGATCAAAGAAAAATATAATGAAACAGGTCAAAAAGGTATATTATATATCTGCAATATCAAAGAGACTTTCAGAAACCCACTTGAAGAGGTATATAAGGATACCTATGATATTATTATGAGTCAAGAATACATTATAGATTATAAAATATTTAACAATGAGGCCTATGACATTGACCTTAGCTCGTGGCGTCATTATCCATTATTATTTCAACAAAATTTTCATAAGACCTATTCATCCACGTATAATATCGATTGGAATGAATAAATGGATAGTGGTCCCTTATGATCCAAAATGGGAAAATATTATTTTAGTCAATATTACTCCCTACCGATTTCAAAATGTTTTAGATTATAAAAAAGTAAGAGAAACATATCCAGATAACAAATTGATTTTTATTTCTATTTATCAATCGCATTATGATTTTTTTACACAGCAGACTCAAGAAAATATAGAATATTATTGTCCTTCCTCTTTAATGGATGCGACAATTGCAATCAACTCATGTCGCCTTTTTATAGGAGTTCCTTCCGCACTATTATGCATAGCATACTCTTGTCATAAAGAAAGTATAACTACAAGTTCTTGTAACCATTTAGATAATCTTTTACACAGTGATATGAAATTTTTAAATACGTCTTATGATTAATAAATTATTAGTTTATATATATATATATATATATAGCACATCATTATGTATCAAGATCTTAATGAATACGAGCGATCCATCAATTCCGAGAAATTTATGAAAACGTCTCCTCAATATGTGGACTATAAAGATAAAATCGTGGTAAAACCATGGGGGTATGAATTTCTTATTTATATGAATAAGAAAGTCGGAATATGGTTTTTAAAAATAGACAAGGGTCAAAAAACCTCGATGCATACTCATTTCTGTAAAGATACCTTATTAATTTGTTACAAGGGATTAGGCCTCGTTGGCCTCGTTGATGAAAATATTATTCTTCACGAGTTGGAACAAATATTTATTCCCAGAGGAAAATTCCATGAATTAGGATCCTTGTCATTTGAGACCTACTACATCGAAATCGAGGTCTATGATAATGATTTTGTCTCTTTTTCTGATAAAAATGATTTGCTCCGAATCAAAGATCTGTACGATCGAGAAACAACCGGATATGAAAAGTCTATTAATCTATCTACGGATTTATCGGCGTATCACCATTTTTACCTTGACCATCAATTTTCTTTAAAATATCTTAATAATCAGATGAAATGTCAAGTTCTTCAAAATAGCATCGAGCTGGATCCCAAACACTTGAATATCTTATTAGAGGGTGAGGTGTATATTCAAGGAAACATACTAAAAGAAGGATCTATTCTCTTGAGTGATCAACTACAACATGCAAAATGTATCAAGAATATTACCGTTTTTAGTATTTATTCTCCTTTTAAGGAAGAAAATAAAAAGATAATTTACGATACATTCCAATTACAACATATAATAAATTCCCATTCCCAAAAAGAAAAGAAAAATATACTGACTTCTGGATGTTTTGATATTCTTCATTGTGGACACTTGAATACTCTTCAACAAGCCAAAAATCTTGGTGATAGTTTATTTGTCTGCCTGAGCAATGATGAGCAAATAAAAAAATTAAAGGGTGATGATAGACCAATCAATTGCTATCAAGATAGAATTGATTTTTTGAAAACGATACCCTACATTGATTATATCATACTCTATGATGAAGAAGATATTGAAAAAGAATCTACACTGGACAAGATTATGCATGTTGTAGATCCTTTTGCATGGGTAAAAGGATCTGATTACACCGTGGAAAAGATTAAAGAAAAACATCCCGATTTGAAGAATATTGTACTTTTAGATTATGTAGAAAATAAAAGCACCACAAATATAATCAAAAAAATAAAAAAATAACATGTAGATTATATAAATGAAAATATTAGTCCTTGGATCTTCAGGCCTATTAGGTAGAGAGTTGTGTGATGTATTACGAAATCACAATATAGATTTTTGTGGAACCTATCACTCCAATAAGATGGATGATGCAGTATATATTGATTTTACAGATCGTGATCATGTCTTGCAAGTCTTTGCAGAATGTAATCCGACGATTTGTGTCATTAGCATTGTTCAACGATTAGTTGATGTTTGCGAAAACCAGTGGAAAGAAATTAAATTCACCAATATTGAAATCGTGAATCAAGTAGCAAAAATTTGCGCCGATAGAAATATATACTGCATCCATATATCCACCGATTATGTATTTGATGGATCCAAACAGCCCTATTATCCCGATTCATTACCAAACCCCTTGCAAAATTATGGTATATCGAAATTACTGTCAGAATATAAAATAATGAATCATTTACATTCGCAAAATTATGCCATCATTCGTGTCCCTGTTTTGTACAGCGACAAATCTCGTCATTTTGAAGAAAACGCTGTCACGCTTATAGGAAAAAAAGTACTCGATCAAACGAGGATCTGTACGGAAGATAATTATTCGATCAGGAGGCCCGTATTCATTCATGATTTTTGTCTTTTTTTATTAGATATTATTCAAAATACATCCAGGTTTCAAGGTATCTATCACTTTTATAATCCTATAGACCATTCTACCAAATATAAAATGGCTCAAATGATCGCTAATTTCTTGCACAAGGAAATGGATCATATCCAGCCTCTGGACAATCCACCCAACGATGGAGTCGAAAGACCCATGGATACTCAACTATTGGATAATCGATACGATATCACGAAGTATAATAGTACACCCTTACGAGATGGTATACAAATGTGCTTCCAAAAAATATATCATCCAAAAATTTATAAACACCGTTTCCCCACCGATTTCTTTTTCTTACTCGATCTTGATGGAACATTAGTGGAGAGTGATCATCTTCATCTGAATGCTTACAAGCAAGCTCTTGAAGAAAATCATACGGGAATAGATCTGGATATGGATTTGGACATGGAAAAATTGCTTTTATCGGGTGTGGACGACTATTTACATGATAAAATAGGGGACGAGACGAAAATACAAGACATCAAAACAAGAAAAAAAGAAATTATGATGTCCTCGGATACAGACATTCATCTTGTAAAAGGCGCAGATCAATTAATTGACTTTATTCATGAAAACAATTGTAATCATTGTGTCGTTACCAATACGTCATTAGATATTATCAATCATTTAAAGAAAAAATGTCCACCTCTTCAAAAGCTTCAGCACTGGATTTCTCGCGAGGATTACATTCAACCAAAACCCCACAAGGAATGTTATGAAAAGGCTGTGTCTCTTTATTATAGAAATGAACCGTATTTGATTGGTTTTGAAAATTCTTGGCTTGGATACAAGTCCATTCAACATGTAACGTCTATTGTCTATATCATGTACAATGATCATTGTCCCGCATTCTATCAAAAAATAAAAAAAGAAGACGTCTATCTAATTAATCATTATCACAATTTGTAATAATTAAATAATAATAATAATAAGATCCAAGATATCTTGCGATGAAATAACTGGTGATGGCTTTGTTGACGGTGTGCACAAAACAATGAGCATTACCTAACCAGATACTCAGCATCAACAATATGACCAGTCGGTTCTTATTCTTGAAGATAAGATCATGGTCCAATATGCGAAGATCAATTCTCATATTTTTATCCGTTATAGAAAGATCGGTGATGTTACTGCTATCAAAATAATCATAACCACTTAGGGCGAATAGGAATTTAGCGATATCGTATTCTGACATCCCAAAAAGACTGGAATCCCCAAAATAGCCTCTTGGATCAATAAATATTATCGATTCCGTGAGTTCATTGTAAAGAATATTATTGAATTGACAATCACCGTGGATCAAAACATGAAAAAAATCCTTTTTTTTTTCGATTTCCAACATAATCTGCGCGAATAACCAGTCCAATAATTCGTGGAAAGATAGAAGCGATTGATGATTTACTGTCTCGATCCTCTCATCGTAAGGAATCACATATTCTCTAATTTTCTCATATCTTTCCATAGTCTTTGTTTTTATTTCCAAGGCTATGGCTTCCATATAAGCTTCTTTGGAAATTTTTATTCGAGTAAAACGATGAAGGGTATACAGATGGTCAAGAATTTTAGTATACAGGACTTGTTGTTTATCGGAAGAGAGTTTATAAATGATACAAAATAAAGGGGTATAATCTTGTTTATATTCCATAAAATAACCCAAGCGATCATCATCTATATTTTTCAACATGGGCAATGGAAAAGCAATATGATTTACCTGAATATATTCATAAAATCTAATTTCATTTTGAATCTTAATATTTCCATCTTGATTATAACAGCGTTTATAAAGGATACTTGATTCACGGTCTATTTTTATAATATTATAATTGGCTCCATATCCCTGACGTTCTAAAGTATCGTACATTTTCTACTTGAACTCAATAATTTTTATTTTTCAATAAAAAAAAAGTAAGCATATAATAGGTAACTATACGAATACAATGAAATATCTTATTACTGGAATTTCGGGGTTTTTAGGACCGCATCTGGCAAAACAATTAATTGAAAATGATCATATCGTATATGGATTGATTCGTAGCAATCGCGGATCAGAGCATGATATCCGAGATATTCTTCCGGACGAGATTTTTAACAAAATTATTTTTCTGTACGGTGATATCACCAATTATAGATCCATGAATTCGATTATGAAAGACAATCAATTTGATGGTGTCTTCCATCTTGCTGCTCAGACACATCCTCCCACGAGTTTTATTGATCCTATTGGTACATGGGATGCCAACGTCATGGGCTCTATCAATTTGATTACGGCCATGAACGATCACCAGCCAGGTTGTCGTTTTATATTCTGTTCCACGGTTGAAGTGTACGGAAATGAAGGGATTGATGAGAGGCGTATTAAAGAATCGAATACCATCTTACCTGCCAATCCTTATGGAGCATCGAAGGCCGCCATTGATCTGTATATCGCAGAAAGAATGAAGAATAAACAAATGAATGCGACCGTGATTCGCCCATTTTGTTTCACTGGTCCAAGAAGAGGGGCTAAATTTTCGATTGCATCCGATGCGGTCCAAATAGCAAGAATGATGCTGGGTAAACAAGAAAAAAAACTAAGAATTGGAAATCTTGAAACGGTACGTGCCGTCACGGACGTACGTGATATTGCCAACGCTTTTTATCTTGTCATGATGAATGACAAGTCTATCGGCAAAACCTATAATGTGTGCGGTGGAAAACCATATAAGATGAGGTTTTATACCGATCTTTTGTTGGAATTAAGCGGTTTGTCGAATGTAGAATTGCAGATTGATGAAAAATTGTGGAGGCCTATTGATATCCAGTTTCAAGATGGTGATCCAACTCTGATTGAAGAAGAATTAGGATGGGTGCCTAAATATGATATACGCACCACGATCAAGGATCTTTTGGACTACTGGGTCAAGAAAATAGAATAGAAACTCTATTGGTTCAAATTGACTCCTATCTGTCTGTCTGCAAAAATGAAAGATATCCTTATCAATAAAAAAAGTTATACATTATATAAAATTTATGATCCTCGTCACCTCCTATTACAACACTCCTCACCAACAGCGACAAGAAGAAATCAACACCTGTCTACAGAAAAATTGTGATCAAGAAGCCATTCATCGCATCCTCCTCCTTAACGACACCCTCTATCCTCTGGATTTCTTGAAAGAAGGGTCGGAAGAAAAGATCGAACAACACCTCGTTAATCGCCCAGGACGCTTGTATTACCGCGACGCCATCGCCTTTATCAATGAGTTTCTTGTCGGGGAAATCATCATCCTGGCCAATTCTGACATCTACATGGATCGCTCACTCTTCCTGCTCAGCGACTATGATTTTTCCAACACCTTCCTGGCGCTGTCCCGATACGAGGACGGGAATGTCGGTATCGGCAACAAGGGTCGTTGTTCTCAAGATACATGGATCTTTCGATCCCCTCTGCGAGTCGACCTTTCCCTGATCGACTTTCCTTTTGGTATGGCCGGCTGTGACAATCGACTTGCAAAGATCATGCACGACGCGGGCTACCACGTCATCAATCCTTGTCGATCCATCATGACGTATCATATGCACCGATCTGAGCATAGGACCTATAACCAATCTGTGGATATCGTACGAGGTGATTATATGGACGTCGAGCCTTCCTTTCTTTAAGATATGTTGGTGCTGGTGCTATGACGGGTCAGCGCCATCAAGTATTGAAGACTCTTGAGCTGTCTATTCTTGCCTTTATTACGAAGTCTTGCTATCCGTGATTTCGAAGCAGGAATGTTGTTGAATTTGCAATCGCGCTATGCTTTTTGTTGTGACTTCAGCCTGGCAATATCTTCTCCAGTATGAATCATTAACTATTAGCTTTCTTCAAATCCAGAATCGACGGGATAAGATCATCCTCTTTTTTAATGTTATGTTACATATTCTTTTCGCAAACATAAAAACTGTTTGAGAATCCAAACCATTTTGCGACGTCAACGTTCAGTTTTGTATTTTGTATCATGTTGTTTTTTATGAATTGTTTCCAGGACACTCAATTTCTGGAGGGCCCACAGAATATCTCCTGTTTCGCCACTTAATACGATCTCATCAAAAATTGCTCCATCTACGATATATATATATATTTTCCAGATATTTTGGCATTGTAGGAATACATAGGGAAATTTTGATTGCTTCTTTCAATATATTTGTTTATAATAGATAAAATCTGATGCAAGTGCAAGTTTATTATCCAGCAATATGTGTATTCGAATACGATTATATCATACATGATATTCTCCAGTTCGTAGTCAATGATGAGATAGACGTGATTCAATATGATAAGGATAACTTTTTATCCTTATCGCCCCAAAAGAATCTTCATAATATCCTAATCATACGCGATTCTTTTCCTCTTCATGATATCCTTCATGTCTCCAAGCGCATGAAACCAAGCGTCATTATTTTGTTATCTGATGAAGCTGGTGATCATGCTGATTATATGGTTTTGGAAAACTACACCCCTTTATTTCTGAGAAATTATAATCATCCTCATTATTCCTATTCCAGTAATAATCTCCAATTACCTATCGGTTATGCAAGTTCTTTTTTAAAAAAAGTATCGTCGTTCGACATTCATTGTAGAACCATCGAAGAACGACGAATTAATTGCTCCTTTATTGGGGCTGAAAAATCAGATCGAACATATATGTGTTCTTTATTTCAAAAAGAATTGTCAGATACAAGAATAGAATTTGTTCACAATTCATGGAAATTTCATGAATTGGTCTATGTTCCTTCGGATATCTATGATATTTATAGTGATAGTATTTTTGTTATTAATAGAAGAGGGTGGTGCAATCTGGAGTGTTATCGGATTTACGAGGCGATCGTCGCTGGAGCAATTCCTGTGATAGTGGGTAAAGAAAGCGAAATTCAAACTACTTTCTGGTTTAATGGTAATATCCCTCCTATGATTTACGCGGACGACTGGGAAAAGGCATTACATATATGCAAGGACTTGTTAGGGCGACGTATCATTTTACAAAAAATGCAAGATACACTTAAAGAATGGTGGAAAATTATTCTATCAGACATTATCAATTTAATTCAACAAGAGATTTTTTAATTCAGTATAATCTTTAATGGAAATAAAAAGTATTTCTTAGGAAATTGGACGTGGATATAGTCGGAGAAAATTTGTAATCATAGAAGCCAATTCACGATCTTCCACATCATTGATATCATAATCTCGAAAATACTTGGCGTTGCGTACATGACTAAGAATCCCTACGTCTCTTTGTACCGCTGTATTGGTGATGGACTTCGTGTAACGCATGAATCCGATTTGATTTAAGACCACATTACGTGTTTCCAGAAAATAGCAAAAAAGAAGCCAAACTGATGCAATCCATTGATGACCACGACACGACTCTACCCATGTACGACACCCTCGTGATCAGCGGTGGCGCCCTGAAGGGTTTTGCCATTCTCGGATGCCTCCAGTGTCTCGTGGATCAGAACAAATTAAGTCGGGTTCACAAATACATCGGCACCTCGATCGGTGCCATCATCGGCTACTTGCTGTGCATCGGGTACACGCCGATCGAGATCATGGTCTATCTGGCCAAGAGCAATTTCATGGAACGACTCGCCAAGTTCGATGTCCTCCAGGCCATGCACAACCACGGCGCCGTCTCCTTCTCCATCATCAACGAGGTCTTGGAAAAAATGACCATCGAGAAGATTGGACGTCTGATCACTCTGGGCGAGCTCCGCGACCGCTACGGAAAGAAGCTGTACTGCTGCACCTTTAACCTCTCACGGCAAGAACAAGAGTTTATGAGCGCCGAAGACCGACCGGAGATGCCGTGTCTGATCGCCCTCCGCATGTCGGCGAACCTCCCCGTGCTCTTCGAGCCTTTCCATTACGATAATAGCTATTATATCGACGGCGGACTCATCTCGTATTTTCCCATCTTCAAGGTCGATATCCATCACGATGTACCCATCGGTATACGGTTCAAGCGATCCTCCTCTTCCTCGACCTCGAAACCAAGCGGTGAAGCGGGAAGTACAGAAAAAACGACAACAACGACAACAACGACAACAACGACAACAACAACATCGACAACGTCGACAACGCCAACTGCGCCAATCACGGCAACTGTGACTGCAACGACTGCAACTGCTGAGGCCGTCGAGGAAAATAGCACGAACAAAAAAATAGATTATGCGGGAAAATCACTCATGACCTTCTTGTACGATATCATGGTCATCCCCTCGAGGTACCTCCAGGATCTGATGAACAAGGAATTCTACGAGAAATGCCATATCATCGAGCTGGATCCGGATGGCATGTCGTCTCTTAATTTCAACATGAACATGAATGCCCGACTCGAAATGTTTTCTAACGGTTACGAGGCCGCCAAAAATTTCTTGGGAACAATAGAAAAAAATCTAATCTAAAATTTTATTTCTCTCCTGTATATATATATATATATATAAAGATGTGCAGGCTATTAAATATTGCCTGTAAACAAATCATTAACAACCTGGACGATCCATTAGTGATGGATACTTTTATGATTTTATTAGAATCCTATGCAAAGAGAACGGACACTAAGATGGATGATGCAATTGTAGAAGAAATCAAGAAAGCAATGATTCACAATAAGGAGTAGATTTATATTCTTCTTCTAATTTTATGTTTATGTCTTGTATCGTCTGAAGATACTTGTTCAAGACGAACGGCTCCATGATCTTCTCGATCCACTCTTTTCGGGGGAGATGAGGTTTCGTAATCTCAAATTGAAGATCAATCCTCGTCTTATTCACGATAGGATTAAATTGAACACTTCCTATCGTTTGGTACCAGTGTGGACAACTAATATTGAATGTGTAATAGTTTTGTAGAGGATACCATCGGGAATAATCGACATAGGTATTGATCTGATCAAAAATCCTCATGGGCAAGAACAATACAATGATTCTGGGGAGGACATTCTTGAAAGTTATTTTACGTCTTGTTGTGAAATAGCTCGGGTAATTTTTTCTTTCCAATAACTCGATCGACTCGAAATCGGGAAAATATTTTTTGTAATCTTTCTGTTCTAAAGAAGATAAGATGTTCAATGTCTTGATACCGTATTGTACAGACACTTCTGTTTTCATTCTTACATGATCAAAACAAGTTTCTTAAATTTTTTTTTTTGTCCTATGGAATATAAAATTCAACAATCATGAATCGTACACAGGTACTCGTTTTATTTATAATCTTCCTTTTCTTGATCATGATCGTCTTTATCGCATGCCACGGATCTCGACAACTTCTTCCCGAGTTCTTTTCTTCTTCCTCTGCCTCGGGCTCAAGCTCAACCTCAAGCTCGCTCCTGACCATCGATGTGGTGATCACATGGGTCAACGGCAATCATACCAAGTTCATGGAAGAGGTCAAGTCCTTTGGTCAAGACTATGGTTACGATCGTTTCTATCACAACGACGAGATCAAGTACTGCCTGCGTTCCATCGAGGCCAATATGACGTTTGTCCGCAAGATCTTCCTTGTCGTTCGTAATGACCAGCTCCCCGATTTTCTGGATACGGATCACTACCAGATCGTGGTCATTCCTCACGAGAAGATCATCCCCGCCAAGTACCTGCCCACATTTAATTCCATCACGATCGAGAATTTCTTGCACAAGATCCCCGGCCTGTCCGAGCATTTCCTTTATCTGAACGACGATATGATCATCCTGAAACCCACACGGCCCCAGGATTTTTTTAGAATCCGAGCGTCCGAAACCAAGCCCGTCCAGTCCAAGGATGTCAGCAAGGCGCATCACGCCGATCCGTCCCAAAGGGTATACTGGACCAAGAAAAATCACAACATCGAGCCGGCCTCGGAATCCGTTTTCACCAGCAACAAGTTCACCCTGCAGAGCGTCATCGATCAGAACAACGAGCTGATGGATCTGGTGTTTATGCGGGAAAAGAGGTATCGAACACAGCACGTGCCGTACGCGTGCAAGAAATCCTATCTGGATCATCTGGACGAGTTCTTGCGTACGATCCAGTTCAAGAACCTGAGCATGTACGAGCACTCGGCGACGCACAAATTTCGTGATCTGCGTAACATCGCACGGTTCTCTTTCCTCAAGAAGTATTGGGATATGTACATGCACGATTGTTCCGAGGAAGAATTCTCGCTCTACAGCATCATCATCAATGACAAGGACGACCGTAGTGAACCGCTTCACAACATCCCCCGTGCCAAGGAAAAATTCCTCGTGATCCACAACGAGGTGACCAAGATCAACGATATCGCCACACATAATTTTGAAACGTTCCGCAAGGTCATGGAAGTCACTTTCCCCGACAAGTCCACTTTCGAACGATCCGACCTATAGAGCAAGCATTTTTTTTTTTAATCTTTTTTCGAGGTATAAAAATTTAGAAAATTTAGAAATAAAATAAAATAAAAAAAAAAAGAAATGGGAGAATTAATGGTCCGATTGATTCATATCTTTCTGT
>Ga0114971_10002227_pt1 | contig 13385 bp, 4 predicted proteins | sample M_140625_MF_Meta_FD_87320 | JGI IMG/M metagenome (GOLD analysis project Ga0114971, IMG submission 87320) | Freshwater microbial communities from Lake Montjoie, Canada to study carbon cycling - M_140625_MF_MetaG | ecosystem: Environmental > Aquatic > Freshwater > Lake | place: Lake Montjoie... | reverse complement strand
TTATTTGCACAAAAGAACGAATAAAAAGATGCGCCTAATCCATCAATCCTCTTCTTATACTATCAGTAGAGCATATGGACCCGCGTAGCCAGCAAAACAGAAAGGCGTTTTTTAGCGATCAAAATGAATCGATGTTATATGGTATTCTTGCGAAGAATTTTCAGCAGCGTCTAGGCTCACAATTGAATGAGAAGGAGTCGTCTCATCTCGAGAGAGGTATTGAATTCTATATGAGCGAGGTGTTCCAGGCCAACCCTGGTGCGCCAGTGCAGTCCTTGAACAAGGAAGTTCTTTCTGCGACAGCATCCGATTTCAATGATTATCTTCAGAGACAGAATGCCGTAGCTACAGCTACGCCTCAAACCTTCCAGGATGCTTCACAGCGTTTTGAGCAGATGCAGCAAGATCGCCAACGTAATGGAGAAGCCCCCCGACCAGCCATTCCAGATTATGTTCAACCGATTGCCTTGAAGGAGGATGATTCCGTGAGCGCCTTGAGTCTCTTTGAGGAAGCCAAGAAGCGCCGCAATCAGGAAATGAATGCCCAGGCGGATGCCCAGTTAGCAAAGAGATCTGCCTCGGCGGCTCAACCGATTTACTCTCAAGTTGATGAGCGTCCTGATATGAGAGCCATTTATGATAAGCCCCTTGACCTTGTCATTGCAGGTCAGCAAGCAGAACTACCTGGACGTGGAGATGGAAATTCAACCCTGGCTCGCTCGGGTCCTACAGTTGCCCCCAGAGGGTCCTTGCCGCAGGACATCTTAATCAAGCAGGAAGATATCCAGAATTACAAGGAATCTGAGTACAACCTTTCCGTCTATAGTGCGGATCGCAAGTGGGAGGTCAGCACGAATTCTGGAGAGAATCGCTTCAACTTCAGCGTCAATCTTTATTCTGGAAATCCTACGAATGGGCTCAGCATTATGCCGAAGGGTGCATCGCGCCTCAGAAACATTGTGCGCATTGAGTTCGTAAAGGCTGTCATTCCGATTGAGGTCACGGAAATGCTTGTGCGCAAGGTGGCGAACGCTAAGAATCCAGATATGCTTACTACCTTGGCGCTTGCGAATGCGATTGCGACCACTGGTACTGGCTTAGCTGGAGCAGCAGCAACAGTGAACAATATTGAGCTACTTCGTAATTATCAAAATATTATGGGAACATCTAGACCCGCGGGTACATCGATTGCACCAATGACCTTTTCATATGATACAACCTACTTGAAGAATATATTCGCCTTTCCCTTTATCACCTTGAATGTGTCTGAGCTAGATACGAATAATTATGGTACAAACAATGCAATGGACAATGCCTTTGGTATCTTACAATACGATTCAAATTGGACGGACAATACGGATTCTCTTGGATTTACCTCCTTAATTCCCAAGCATATGAAGTGTCAGCGCATCTATAGCCCAACACCCTTGGCCTCATTAAATAAGCTCACGATTCGCTTGCAGCAGCCAAACGGGTCCTTAGTCAATTCAACACCTGATACCTTAGATATAAGTGGTATCTTCTTGAGTCGTCCTGCGAGTGTAAGAGCCTATTTCTCAAATACAGTTGATATTTCTGGAACAGGATATCTAGACCCCACAGGTGAATATATCTTCCTTGATTCAAAGCAGTGGTTCAGTCGCTATCAGTTATCAGTGGGTGATAGAATCCAGATAAGAAATTTACAATCATCGAATGGCACCCCTGCGATGCTTGATTTCTTGAATTTCCTACAGAGAGCGGATGGCCACAGTGTGATTGGAACGGCTTATACACAGGCCTTATCTGCTGCCTTGTTGGATGATGTTGGTGGTCTTATTTACGGAGCAGGTTCAGCAAATGCTCTCGCATTCCAGGCGACGGCTGGAATTACAGGTACCTCGGTGAATAATAATTTAATTGATGGAAACAATTCAACGGGATACTCTCGGTTCATCATTATACGAGGGCAATTTATGGATCCCACCACGGGTTCCACAGCTGTTTCACCCTTTGGTGGTGCAGTCGATAATTCAGCTCTTGCGAATGTAACGAATACAATCAGTACAGGGCGTCTCATTAACCTAAGTCGTCAGACACAGTTCATCTTTAGAGTCATCACACGTGAATATGACTCCTCAAGTCTGGTACGGCCCGACAATCTATAATAATCTCTAAAGAGTATTCAGATGCGGAATCACTTACCGCTAGTAGTATTATTAGTTATAATAATACTCTTTGTGTTTCTAATATTTTTTAAGAAGGAAGGCTTTACGGATACGGAGGTACATTCTGATTATGTAGCTATCCAGGAGAAAAATTATAATCCCATCGGATTATCTTTAATTGCTTCAAAGACACAGGGTGCACTTGGTGACAGTGCAGATAACATAATGGGGACTTTCGGTAGTTCAAAGAAATACCCCTTGAACCCTAAGAAAACAGGTCTTTTTGCCATCATTGAGAAGTGTGAAACCATTAAGACCAATAATCCGAATGCCTTTGATGATCCCGAATTCGCGAAGGATTGTGGACTCTGTATGGACATTGGAAGTGATAGTGACAATAAGCCAACCTCTGGTGGTCTTGTTCTATTGCAAGACGATAAAGCCTATGCAAAGAGTCAGACTAAGAATAACTCGATTCCGAACTATAAGGCCACGGTGGGATCGTGCCCGGCGAACCGTCTTGTCTCAACCAAGGCCGAAGCGATTCGGTTGAAGCGCAAGCTTGACTGTGAAAAGGCAGGAAGTTATGATTTAGCCGAATGTTCTCAGTGCTATTCAGACCAGTCTTATACCATCGTTGATTCTGACCCGGCAGCTGGTGTGATTGCTGGTACAGGCACTGTTTACGTGGTAGGCAAGGGAACTCTCAGCTACTCAGAAAGTGGCTATTCCAGCAAGTCTGGTATAAGTTTATCCTCGTCACCCTATCCTATCAAGTTAGAAGGCCCCGAGGCAACCCGTGTAACGATGACAATTACGGCTCCATCGGATGGAGTCGCTCCCTCTCTTGCTGGTTACTTATCTGGAAAGACCGCAGCAGGTGAATTCGTTTTAGACTTGTATCGCATTGTTCTTACTGATATGGTAACAGGCCGAAAGCCTCGTACAAGTGATATGATAACGGTCAATGGAAACGATGTGTCGACGATGGACCCAGGGTTCGGAAAAGACCAGATGAAACTCATTCTTCCGATGCCTTTCACCTTTGTCGATTCAAACACGCAGCAGGCGGGCGATTGCAAGGATTCACCCTTTGTGACCAAGCAGGCGAGTTCCGAGTTCCTGAACAGTGACCCTTGCTACAAGAAGGGTTCGGGCCCTGGAAAGTACAACTTGGAATGCTTACAGAGTCTCTTCTTATCCAATGGGTGTATCGAAGATGGAAAGGCGTACCCGAAGGATGCGGCGAGTGCTGCGAAGTTAATGACAACGAAGGGTGGTTCATTTTTGACCTTGAATCAGATTGCAACGATGATTTATGGAAATGCCGTGAGTAGTTCAACAGGTATTGGCCCCAATGGAGTCAAGCTTGAAGTCACGGATTGGTCGAACGCCAGTGAATTCTGTACAGGAAAAACGATTCCGTCGCCGTGTGATACTCCTGCCAAGACGGCGGGTCCCTTGTCTACAGATTGCTTAAGCTATCTCTGGAACAACGGGGGTGGTAAGAAGAATGCGGCAGGTGTCGTGGATCAGAAGGAAGCTACATATTCCCTTTTATCTATGGCGACATCGATGTTCGCTACGAAGGACACTGGAACACGTTTCTGTCAAGCGACAGGCACTCTATCTCCCATTGATGCGAACGGAAAGGCGAACCAGGCGGCCATTAATTATTGGAAGAGTAAGGGAGGGGTTGAAGCGGTGAAGGCCATTATGAGCAATATTCACACGATGGCGAATAAGGTGGGTCTCAATGATACTCAGCGTATAGAGTATTTACAGCAGTGCTATGGTGTAGATAAACTCGCGGCACCTGTTACGGGTCCTGCCTTACCTGATACTCCTGCAGTAGCCACTCCAGGACAGCGCTTTGAATTGACAGTTGGACGCATTGCTGGATATGTAGATTTGAACTCTCAGGATTATACTCTGAGTTTTGATATTATTGTAAAGGGTACTCTTCCAAACTGGGGGTCTATTTTCCACGTAACACCGGGTGAAAATTGGGGGTGGAATGGTGAGAGATCCCCTGGTATCTGGTTTCATCCTAATGAAACGGCTATCCTTATTATATATGGAAAGGATAATCGTGGGCTTACAAAGACGGATCCATTGCCCTTGAATAAAAAGGTGAATTTTAATTTGACACTCGCTGGAAATAAAATGACCCTGGTATTGAATGGTAAAACATATACAGAAGACGCGACTCCTAGAGCAACGGGGACAGGTTTCAAGATATATATGTCAGACCCCTGGTATCATCAAGCGCCAAATGCCACAATTCTTGACTTGAAATACTCAGTCGGTGGAGTACCAGTGAATGTCTTGCCGACAGGCGGCTATACACCGGCCAATGCACCTCTAGGTGTATTCCAGGGTATGTACAATGCGGCTGGATGCAAGAAGACCTTGGTAGAAGGGGATATAGGATGGTGGAGAAAGCAGGCCTGGGAGACTGTGACAAGGGATATGGGTGCCTATGCATCCTTGACTTCCAACTGTAGTGGTGCCCAGAGCCAACATGATTTCTGCGCGCCTGGAAAATGTATTACACCACCACAGCCCTTTACCAGACTGGATATGAAGAGAGATATCGTTGACATAGGTGCCGACCGCACACAAGTCACCGTTGTAGGGACGGTTCCGTTCTTAAGACTTTCTGAACACATGGGTGGTCGCATAGGAGCCTATTTCGATGGTACTATAGACAATTACATAAAATTCGGTTACCGTGGATGGGATGTCTGGACATGCTCCTGGTGGTTCTGCACGATGGATTACGGTGGTTATTATTACACAATGGCATCTATTACAGGCTCAGACTGGAACCCAATCTTCCAGGCTGATATAGACCCTGGTATGATTCGAAATATTGCTGCCTTGCCGAATCAGTGGACCGATGTAAAAAACGTATCACTCAAAACCCCATGGACGTGGCAACACGTGACATATACCTTCAATGCTGTTACGCATATAGTTGAAATCTACGTCAACGGGGAATATAAGGATAAATCAACCGGCGCAAATAATTTCCCGCCTAGATCAAATCCTGTCTTTGTTTTAGGTCGCTCAGGTGATAATTTTCGCGGATTCAAGGGTATCATAAGTGAATTCAAGATGTTCTATGGTGTTCTAAATGCAACACAGATACGAGACATATACACTCAAAGCAAGGTACAGCCAGTTTACACCTGTGCTCCTGGTATTGATCGCGGTGGTGCTGATATATGGTGTAAGGCAAATCATACAATAGAATCTATTCAAAAGGCATGTGATGAGGATCCCACATGTAAATCATATAATTATCTTTCTGCAGCATGGGCATGTATTAAGACTGATGACAAATTTACAAATTACAATACGGATATCAAGGCCTTCTGTGTAAAGAATGATGCGTATAGATACGTGATGTATGGCCCCTGGATAGGAACAGATATTGTTGTAGATAGAATATTTTACTTTGGATACAAGAAAATCTTTCTAATCCAACAGGGTATCTATGCAAAGATTGTTGCAAGTGGTGTTGCATATTATTACGAAGGAAGTGCCGATCATTTTAATATCAAGAATATGGCCTCATATAATGTTGCACCTAAGGGAGTATATAAAATTAGAATTATTGATAAAGCAATGCCAGTTCAAGATGCTGCAGGGAATAATGGTACAGTAACGTGTGATATGTATTGCAAGGGTGCAGCTGGAGGATCCTGGAATGGCCAACTACCCGCCGGCTGGAATGGAGCCAGATGTATAGGTTGTTCATCGGATCCAGCAGTTGGATGTGACAAAGGATCTTCTTCTGCTATCACTTGCAAGTGTGAGATGACGAATGGAGGATGGATATCAAATAATGCCCCCTGGAATATTGAACCCCCAGGGTTTTATTAATTGAAACGTTTTAAAACATATTCTAAATATTTTATTGCTTATGTGATATTTAGAAGATGTTCGCCAGGGCATTCGGTCAAGCAAAAAAAGAAGGCTTTGTTGCATCATTTCCAAATGATCCAGGGTCCATAGGAACACGGGATATTCAGCAGTATTTTAGCCAAACCTTACCAAATGTTCTTTTCAGTCAGGATAAGAATATAACTCTTGAAAATATCACAACCACCCACAATCGTATCAATCCATCGACACCCTTTTTTATTAAGAATCCAAGAACACAAACGTCGATTTCCGATGACTATGCCACAAAAAGACAACAGGAATGCCAGGCTACGGGAAATGGGGACCAGTTTGACCATCTAGTCAGCCTAGCAAGCAGCCAGGATGGTAGCTCAAAGACTCGTTGTGGATGGGTCTACAATACGCAAAACCCGGCGAACGGACGTGGTGCATACGGAACAACGAATGGCCCTCTCCTAGATACCCAAACAAAGGGTACGTGGATGTGGAATTTACAGGAAGCGAAGGAAAAATACCACAAGGACATCTGCGACAAGGTAGCTGGCTGCGCAGATATTGATTCATCCATGTACCAGGGTCGCTGTGGATGGAATACCAAGGCTGGAAAGGCAGTTCCAATACAGAATGGTCAAGTTGCCTATCCTTATAGCCCTACATCAAATTGCTCAGCAGATAGTCTTGTAACAAAGGGAAATTCGTGCCCCAGACCCGTTGCTAAGATTGTCCTCAATGAGGATGGAAAGCCTGTACAGCTTCAATCCCCGGCGGCGGGTCCCTGTACACCCTTACCCAATGGAAGTCTAACACGTGATTGCCTCATTCAGAGAGCCATTAGTGCAGGATGCTCAGACGAGGGAAGCTTAGCCTATGCCTTGAAGGCTGGAAGTGATACGAATTATGTAGATAACTTAGCGCAGTCTACGGCCTTCAAGGCCTATCAGGACCGTGCTGTTATAGGTCTTGATATTACCAGTCTGAAGAATGGAAAGTTGACTGCCGCTAAGGCCTTAGATGAGTTCAAGCGTGTGAATGACCACGCCTTGTCTACACAGGATGGTGCTCTAGAATTCGCTTCCAGAGATTTATGCTTCAAAAGAGGCACTCTGGATTCCTTTGATTTCTGTTCCGAGCTAAGACCAACTACACCGCCACCCTTTGAGCTCGATTGTTTGCAGAAGGCCTTCTTGAAGGCGGGTGGACAGAAGACAGGTACGATGTACCCGAAGGATCCATCCTTCTGGAATGCCAGAGCGAGTAACTGGGGTGATGTATCCAAGATTATCCAGAGTATCGTGAATCGCCTATCATCTACGAGTCGTGCTGAGCAGGAAGCGGCCACCAAGGAGTTCTATGGAATTGCCTTGCAAGCCAAATCAGACCCGAGTACTCCCTTTGATAAGATTAAGTTTATACGCATTGATCAAGGAAATCAAGCGCTGAACTTTTCTCAGATCGTAGGATACGATATGAAGGGAGTGAATGTCACGGTAGGTAGAAGTGTAAGTGCATCACCATCGTTGAATTGGGGTGATGATGCTGCAGCAGCTAAAGCAGTGGATGGAAATGAACAACTCAAGAGTTTCCCCGATATATATCACAGCCAGGATGCAAATTACCCCTTCTTCCAGGTTGAACTTGATAATCCTATGCGTCTATCCTATATTCGCGTCTACAATCGCGGTGATTGTTGCCAGGAGAGACTTGGAGTGTTTAGAATCTCGGCAATGGATGTCACTGGAAAAGTTGTTTGGACCGATTTATTAAAGGGGGATCCTATCCAGACCTTTAAGATAGAAGAAACTCCTGCGAATGCACCACTCTCTAGATTCCAGGATATGTATAGCGCAATTGGATGTACAAGGGTATTCACTGAGGCTGATGTAGGACCAGGTGCCTGGTGGAGAAAACAGAACTGGGACACAGTTCAAACAGATATGAATGCATATAAACGCCTCACAGATAATTGTAGTGGAGACAATCGGCAACACGAATGGTGTATGCCTGGTAAGTGTCCGAAGAAGTAATAGTAAACATAACTTTATAAATTCACGCAATAAAATTCTTAGATTTTATTACTTGAATCCTAATAAGAAAATGTTCGCGAGAGCATTCCAGGAAACCCTACACCTATCACAACCCTTGCAAAAGGTAAAACCCAAGGATAATCAACAAAAGCCGGTTCCCTTAGCACAGAATCCATCCCTGCAAACGTATATATCAAAATCCAAAATTCCCACGGATGCTCTCATCAATCGGCAATTACAGGCCGTTCCCCTTGGCGGAACTCGAAAGGATACCTGGTTAAATGCTCTCAATCCGTCTAAGACAGAATCTGTATCAGGCTCTAAATTCTCAGATTTCCAACACACAGCCACACTTGGAATGGATCAAACTCTTAGCGCCAGAAATCTAGCCCTCAAGGATTCCTTGCAGGGTCTACAGATGCACCAGCAATCTGCGAAGCCAACGCAACAACACATTGATTATAACAAGGGTCACCCGACCTATAAGAAGGATTTCTTGGAATCCTATGATTTCTGTGCAGAAATCCACGATACTGCGAGGTCACCTTATAAGGTGGAGTGTATAAAAAAGGAATTCTTACGTGAGGGGGGTCAACCTGGTGGTGCCTTATTTCCATCTGAGGAAACCCTTCATTTCTGGAATTCCCAGAAAACCTGGCTAAATCTGAAGGGATACATAAAACACTTAGCGGCATCTACAGATTCTATGAATCAACAAGTTCAGCAAAAGGCCATCCTAGACTTCTATGGAATCCTGGTAACGCCGAAATCTGCAGATTTGCCCATAGATATGGATCCAGGACTGGAAGTCTTCTGGTTCACACATTCTATGGATCTCACGGCACCCACGACCTTCCTGGGTAGACGGATTCGCACCACGGTACCCTTTATGAATAAGCCCATTGCAGAAAAGGATGGCTCACCGACCAAAAAGGATATGATGTCTATCATTTATTTCACGAATCTCAAGGTCTATGATGAGCTGCCCATCTTTATTAGAGTGACGGCAGATGATGGCTTTGGAACTCATTTCAATGGTTCAATGACGGGGTATTATAATAATAAAAGAGTGAATGGACCCAATGAGCTCACATCCTTGACCTATATGACACCGACGACCTTCACGATGAAGGAAGAATGGCTTCTCAAACCCAATGGAAAAAACCTACTATCTGGATATTATCACCAGGGCATCGGTGGGCTCTATTATAATCTGGAACTCTGGGATGGCGACAAATGGTCTCAGATTCCAGAACGAATGCTCACCTTGACGAGAGATGCCTTTGCTCCGATGTTTTCCTTTGAGGTCGAAAAGGATTACTCGAAGTATGGCTGTGATTATTCCTTCTGTGACCGACGATTTGGTGGGTATAAGATGAAATGGAAGCCACTGCCAGGAGGGGGTCCAAACTTCTCATATGCCGAGGTGCCGAATAATGATTACCCCTTTGGGAAGCATATGATGCTCTTCTCTTCAAACAATCGTTCTGGTTCGGGTGGTTCAATTGTGTCGCATTTCTCTATGAAACTCTATTCCTTTATGACGATGACAATGCTAGTCACGATTCAGGAGATTCCTTCTAAGGCTGCAGATATTCTCGTGCTCCATTCACCTCTTGGACAGATTTCGGTTCGTTTGACCGCTATAAGACCTGACCTGGTGTCTGTGAGTCTAGTGACGGTAAAGGGTTCCACTACAGAAAATCCGATTCTACAGATTGGTCAGCCGCATCTGATTGTGTTAAGAATGCTAAGGAATGATTACGATGTCTATTCCTTGGATTCCTTGCAGGTGGGCACAATGTCTCTAAGGGGTCTACAGATTCGCCCTGAGGAAATGAAGGAATCGAAGCCCTTCTTATTTACGAATGCTAGAGAGCTGGAGAATCCAGATTCAAAAAACGCATATACACTCTATCTTGGAGGACAGACAAAGATGATTGTGTATTGGTTACGGTTTTTTGATTACCCCTTGAAGGCCGAGCATTTGAAGAAGGAAGCCTTAGAGCAATGGGAAATTACGCAATTACGCAGTAGTTACGGTGAGAGTATCTGAATACGTAGCATCATCGGCATTCCAGGCACCTACAACAATCTTATAGGTTGTATTACTTGATAATCCAGTGAGGGTTGCAGTGTTATTGTTTACACCATTATCGGTGAAACCGCTTGTGAGGAAACTTACACCGTCATTAATACTGTATCTATAATAATTGATAGCATAACCGCCGCTATTATAATAGGCACCCTGTCCTGTCCAGGAAATCGCAATCGAGGTCGACTGAACGGACGTTGTAGCGAGATTGGTTACATTCTGTATACTGGATTGAGCCGTTGTGAAAGTAAATGGACTTGAATCAAGGGTTAGATTGAGAGTTGAGCTTATAGCACGGATAACAAGTGAATATTGTACATTTGAAGGTGTACCATAGAGTTGTACATTTCTTCCACTTACACCATTATCAATACCATTGGTAAGTCTAGAAGTCTGACGAACACCATTCAAGTAGTACTCGTAGGATGTGGCATTGTTACCACCGCTCCAGGCTACATTGATTTGGTTTCTTCCATTGCCTGTCAAGGTTACACCTGTTATATCGGATATATCTGGAGCTGTAGTGGATACAACGAGAGCATCTGATTGGACTGCATCGTCTGCATTCCAGGCTCCTACAACAATTCTATAGCTTGTTAAAGGTGTTAAGTTATTTAAGATTGCTGTATTGTTCGTTGGACCACTATCTATAAAATTACTTGTAAGAAAGGTCGCACCGTTATTAATACTATATCTGTAGTACTGTATATTCGGATTGCCCAACTGCCCAGTCCAAGAAATACTTATAGAGGATCCTTTGATTCTGGTTGTCTGTAAGTTGGTGACATTCTGTATACTGGAGCCACCTCCAGTTCTTATTGTAAAGGTAGCTGAATCAACGGATTGACCTCGCGCTATATTTCTTGCGCGTATAATAATATTATATGTCGTATTTGTTGGTAGCCCGTTGAATTGGACAGTTTTCCCTGAAACACCATTGTCAGTCGTGAGTCTACCACCTTGACTTGCGATTTTATCATTAAAATAATATTCATAGCTTGTGGCATAATTACCACCGTCCCACGCTAAATTCAGCTGATTTCTTCCGTTGTTCGTTGAACGTACATTTGTAATGGCAGTTACATCTGGTTGTCCAGTGGTTACAGCTAGAGTATCTGAATAAACGGTATCGCTTGGATTCGAGGCTTCTACAACAATCTTGTAGTCTGTTAAAGCTGTTAATCCAGATATGATTGCAGTCTTGTTAGTTAGACCATTATCAGTGACACCACTTGTAAGCCAGGTTGTGCCGTTATTAATACTGTATCTATAATATTGAATAATACTCTTTGTTCGAATCGTATTTGGGCTTATGATTGTATTTAGACCATTCACTACAGAACTTGCATAATTGAGATCCGCTGTTAATGAACTACTTGTAACCTCGTTAAACCCGAATGCAGGAGCGGCCCAATTTGTATACTCACCACCTGGAGCATAATATGGAGTATATACTCTGAATGCGGTACTCGCACTAGTAATTGATAATTTACCACTTGCATTGACTGTTACATTAAAATCGTTGGCAAGTTGATTACATGAATATTGAATAGAATTAATAAAATCTGCAGATGAATACACACCTGGAGCAGAGAAAACTATTTGCCAGTTTTCGCCTACGTAGATAAGAATTATACTTTGAATCGTTGGACGACTTGGATCACCATAATAGTTTAGATTACCTAATTGACTTGTCCAAGAAATGGTGATAGAAGAGCCTTTAATAAATGTTGTTTGTAGACCTGTTATATTTTGTATGCTAGAGCTACCCGTTGTTAAACTATAAGCGCTTGAATTAAAATTGTTACCGCTTGAATCAATTGCACGTATGATAACACTATAGGCTACACTTGAGAGAACACCCTTTATTTGTACATTCTTACCAGTTACGCCATTATTAATACCATTTGTAATTCTTGCCGTCTGAACGACATTATTCAGTAGATAGGCGTAACTCGTTGCAGTAGCAGTAGGTCCTGACCAGCTTAGATTTATCTGATTATTCTGATTTGTTGTTAGCGTTATATCATATGGTTTGTCTACATCGGTGGCCTGATTAACGCTTGCAGAAGAAACTGTATTAATTCCATTCGTTGCGGTTATAACAATGCTATATGTCGTTGAAGGTAGTAAATCACTAAAGGTAGCCGTGTTACCGAACATAGCATTTTCACTTGAAGGTGTTGTTGTTGCGACTGTTGTACCAATTTTAAGACTATAGCTATACTCAGTTGCGCCTAGGCCACCGTCCCATAAAAGAACCATCGATGTTGGTTTAACAGTTCTACGCACATTTGTGATAGCAGATATAGCGGGTCCTGAAGTAGTTACAGAAATCGTAGATGAATTAACCGATGTGTCTATGTTGTAAGCGCGTATATATACATTGTATAAGGTTCCAATTGTGAGGCCGCTGAAAGTGGCTGTTTTAGTCGAGGCAGAAATATCGACAGTGGAAGGCGTAACACTTGCAGCATTGAGATAATATGTATAATCTGTTGCAAGTAATCCTCCTTGCCAGGTAATCGTGAAGTATTGTGCGCGAGTCAATGAAGTAGTGACAGCGAAACTTGTGATTGGAGTTACCTGATTTTCTAGTGTCGTAGCAACTACACTTGCATTTACACTGTTACGCGTATTTGTAGCTATAACAGTGATTGTATACTGGGTATTACGTACTAATGAACTGAACACGGCGACTTTATCTCCACCGCTCATAGACGATGGAGTTATACTGGTTGTAGTGCCACCGACTTGCGCGGTAAAGGTGTAACTTGAGTTAACTGTATAGTTGGCCCCAAACCAGCGAATGGCGATGATGTGTGCTTCAACCGACGTGGTTGTAAGATTTGTAATAGGAGATATAATTTGATCTAAGGTTGCCACAGTAGTACTGACTGAATTAATTGCATCATAGGCATTCACAGAGGTAACAATCACGGTATAGGTTGTATGAACAGCTAGATTTGTAAAGACGGCAGTCTTAGTGCCTACATTTGTAACAATCGTCGGTGTCACCTGTACAGTACCAATCTTCACAGTGTATCTGTAGCTGGTCGCATTTGTAGCTCCTTGCCAACTGAGTGTGAAGGTCGTCGCGTCAATCGCTGATGATTGTATGCTCGATGGGGCTGTGAGATTTGTGAGAGTCCTTACAGCAATGGGAACTGAATTATAGGATTCAAGAGCATTTGTAGCGATGATAGT
>Ga0114971_10002224_pt1 | contig 13398 bp, 13 predicted proteins | sample M_140625_MF_Meta_FD_87320 | JGI IMG/M metagenome (GOLD analysis project Ga0114971, IMG submission 87320) | Freshwater microbial communities from Lake Montjoie, Canada to study carbon cycling - M_140625_MF_MetaG | ecosystem: Environmental > Aquatic > Freshwater > Lake | place: Lake Montjoie... | reverse complement strand
GCATATATAAACGAAAACAATAACAGTCCTTGAACAAACATTTTATATTATATTATATAAAAATTTATTTCTATATAATAATTCTTTATAATATTTTTTTTTAAAACTCATCAGTAAATTCAAAGTCATTATCCGTCTTATTTACATTTGCCAAAGCATATTCGCCCAGACGCTTCTCAAAAAAGTTAGTTTTTGATTCTAAGCTAATTAATTCCATAAAATCGAAACAATTCGCCGCATTATATATCTTCGGATAGCCCAATTGTACGCAAAGTCTATCGGCTACAAATTGGATATATTGTCCCATCAGTTCACTATTCATTCCAATTAATCGACACGGCAAAGCCTCACATATGAATTCGATTTCGATTTCAACACACTCCTTGACAATGTCGTGTATCTTTGACTTTGGTAACTTCTTCTCCAACTTGCTATACAAGAGAATCGCAAACTCACAATGAAGCGCCTCGTCGCGGGAAATAAGCTCATTTGAGAATGTTAAACCGGGCATTAGACCGCGTTTCTTGAGCCAAAATATGCTGCAAAATGCGCCCGAAAAGAAGATGCCTTCAATACAGGCAAAGGCAACAAGACGGGTCGCAAAACTGCTGCGATTATCATGTATCCATTTCTGCGCCCAATCCGACTTCTTTTTGATACATGGGTAATTCTCAATCGCATTGAAAAATTTATGCTTTTCTTCCTTATCTTTAATATAGGTATCAATTAGCAGACTATAGGATTCACTATGTATATTTTCCATCGCAATCTGGAAACCATAGAATGCTCTTGCCTCTGATATTTGTACATCACTCATGAAACGTTGCGCCAAATTCTCCAAAACAATTCCGTCCGACGCAGCAAAAAACGCCAAAATCATAGATATGAAATGTTTTTCGTCAGCATTTAGCTTTGCCCAATCATCCAAATCCTTGGATAAATCAATTTCTTCGGCGCGCCAAAAGCAGTCAACTTGCTTCTTGTACATAGCCCATATATCGTCATATTTAATTGGGAACATTACAAATCTTTTATCATCAGGAATAAGTATCGGTTCTTTAGACATCCTAAATAATATATATCAAAGATTTTTAAATTATTTTTCCCCTTTTATTGATTTTTATTGATTTTTATCATTTTTATAAGATTTTTTATAACAAAATTTTATAGTATATTATGATAATATAATGTTAGTAGGAGGCAGAGATAAGCGTATTAATCATTTAGAAACAGAAATTAAAAAAAAGAAAGAGTTTTTGTTACTTAAATCAAAGGAATTAGAGCAAGATATAAATAACAACAAATATTTAGAAGATGTATCTAAAAATTACAAGGGTTTTTATGATACAATTGTTAAAGAAAAACAACAACAACATGACGCAATGATGCTACTTAAGGAATATTTAAATGATTTAATTGTTAAAGATACAATGACTGCGAATCAAATTAGAGACGCAAAAAGGCAACAAAAGGAAATTATTTTGGAAATGGAAAAAATAACGCACGAATTAAAAAAAATAGTATAATATATAAATGGTAAATATTTTTGGATTTAAGTTATTTGAAAGTCCCAGTATAGAAGAGAAACCCTATCATAGAACTAGACGTCGCCATCATTTTAAAAATAAACATAGAAGTAAACGTCGCCATTATTATAAAGGCGGATATATTTATGATAATGTCAACTTAGCTGGCCAGGATGTAACAGCAGAACTCTCCAGTGTTATGTCAACCAGTTCTAAATCTTCAGTTAATAAAGGAAAAAAAAATAGTAGTAGTAAAGGAAGAGGAAGAGGAACTAAAACAAGAAGTCATAGTAAAAGTAGAGTACATCATTAATTAAAGTTAATTGAGCATTCCGTATAGTGTAGGATAATATATACAGGAATCAGGCCACCTTCCAGTTAGTTCTCTGGTATAAAGTGACCAAATTTGCGACCTTCTTCTAATTATAGTTTGTCGTTCTGCGTAAATCTTTTTCCATTTACGCTGAATAATTTTAATCCACATGGTTTTTATAATAACTACACTATGTTGTGAATCCAATACAATACATTGACCAATTTCTGGCTTTATATAGTCAGGCCTAGCAATTATATTCTTATAATTTCTTATAATTATATGCGGTTTTATTCCTTGCTCCTCTTGTTCATTATAATATTCATTATAATATTCAGCAACACTGTTTATATTTGATTCACTATCAGAATTATCATCTGGCTCAGAGTCTGAGTCGGAATCAGAATTGTCATCATTCTGTAGATTTGTAGCATCGCCAGTAAATTTACTTATCAGCAAATAATGTCCGTCAATTGCTGTAATTTTTTTATTAGGAGAGCCATGAATATGCCTGTTAAATATTTCACACAAAACCAAATTATATTTATTATGTTGTACCATTCTTATATTTTATTATAAAAGACAAATTATATTTATATTTTATATCAATTTTTTTTAAAACATTATATTATATATAATGAGTTTTACAAGTGAAGCGTCCAATTTATTAACCAACAAGTATTTTTTATATTTCATTGTATTTTTAGCAGTTTCAAATGTTCTAGGGTACATTGTAACTAACAAATATAATGCTGTAGGGTTTTTTATTTTAATATGCCTTTTAATGGTTAACTTTAGTAAAAATATGGTTATTGTTTTAATTGTTGCTATTGTATCAACTAATTTACTAATGGTAAATAAAACTATGCGTGAGGGTTTAACAAATAATGATGACACAACAACAAGTGACGCTACAACAGCAAGTGATACAGACGCAGTAAAAGACCAGGCCGCTAAAAACGCTGTTAAACAACAACTTCGTGCTAAAATGACTGGGTTTGAAGATTCAGATGCTCCTACAACTGATGCTACAACAACAACTGATGCTACAACAACTGATGCTACAACAACACCAACAACAACAACACCTACAACAACTACACCTACAACAACAACTACACCCGTTGTAGATGAGGGATTTGCTCCTGCTGGCGTAGGTGCAAGTGGCAAAAAACGAGGCGCAATTGGTGGTCCAGCTAAACCATCACGAATTGATTATGCCACTACTTTAGAAGACGCATATGATAACTTAGATAAAATCTTAGGGTCAGGTGGTATGAAAAATTTGTCAGCTGATACTGAGAAATTAATGAACCAGCAAAAAACATTATTTGAAGCAATGAATACTATGTTACCTCTTGTAACAAATGCCCAGTCAATGTTGAAATCCCTTGATATGGGTAAAATAACTCAAATGATGGATATGACAAAGTCATTTGGTTCACCCAAATAAAAAACAAATACAAAGTATATTCAGTGAATATTATATTTAATAAACTATTTAATATAATATTATATTAATGAGAAAGTGTCCCCCTGGTGTATTATGTATAGAAAATGTAACTTCGGTGTTCTTCACAATTATGATAATTGTTGTAGGATTTTTTATTTATATTAGCTATAATAATAATCAAAATCATAATCAAAATCAAAATCATAATCAAAATGATAATCATAATCATAATCAAATCCAATATAGAGATGTTCCAAATTATCCTTATAACAATTTATATAGTGGTGTAAGAAACAATATGATTGATAATACACCTATTAATGGGGTTTTATCAAATCCATATGAAGCACCCTACAAAGATGAACGTTATCTAGTTCCTAGACAAACAGTACCAATTAATGTCTCTACTAATGTAGGAGCAGTTGATACTAGTTACCGTCAAATTGGTATTCTAACACCACTCAATGGAACTACTAATAACAATATTTTGCCTCTAATGGGTAGACCATTATTTACAAGTAGACAGAAATGGCAATATTACACAATATCTAATCAGCATAATAATGTAAAATTGCCTATTTCGGTTAAGGGTAAATCTGCTTTAAACGACTATGGTGTTGATGAAGTTTATAATGGCGATACAGTTTATGTAGAGGGTTATAATGACGCATTTAAAACTACTGTATATGAAAGTAGCACTATAAAATATTTGCCTGTTTTTTAATCTGTTAGGAGCTATAATTTTTAAGTGTTGTATTTTTTAAATTAAATGGTTTTTTATTTCTATTAGTATTTGTATGTGTTAGAACTATTTTGTTTTTATATTTTTTTCTAGTTTGTTTCTCCTTTAAAAAAATCTTAGTTAAACGAGCTTTAGTTAATTTCATTATTATAACTTTAATTAATATATTTTATTTATATTTTATTTATATATTATTTATGTATTATTTATATTTTATATTTTATATACTTATATAAATATAAATGCCATCTATATTAAATAAATGTACTAATTCATCAACGCCTTTAAATATTTCTGATTTAAATAAATCAGGAACATGTGATTCTAAGTGTGAATATAATTTTAAATATCAATCAAGTAGTTGTGCGACTAAAAACAATGGAACATATATATCAATTTCTTATGATTCTACTAGCGACCCACCTGTTACATATAATTCACATAAATACAATGTAAATGAAATTAGAATATATACACCTTCGATACATACATACACAAGCCAGAACGCTCCTGCTGAAATTGTAATTATTCATACACCAGTTAGTGGTGGTAACAATTTACTTGTAAGTATTCCAATAAATACAACCCCATCCAGTTCTAAAGGTTCTACTGTTATTAGTAATATTATAACAGAAACTCTTCAAAAAGCCCCAAATAAAAATGAAACTGTTCAAACATTCACTAGTGTTCAGACATTCACGCTGAATGATATTGTCCCAAAAAAACCATTTTTCTCTTATTCTGGTCCAGAGCCATTTGACAATTGCTTATCTCCTTCTGATTATATAGTTTTTACACCAACTGTATCAGACATATCTATTAGTCCTAGTCTTTTAATTAACCTTAGAACAAAAATTACGAATAGTCGTATTAAATCTAAAGACCCAAATAACAATACTCCTTTATTTGGTAATGATAATGGACCAAATAATAATAAAACAGATGAAGATATTTATATTGATTGTCAACCAGTCAACCATTCTAAAGAAACTGTGGATGTTATTAAAGAAATTAATTTTGAACAACCTCCAATTAGTCCTATTGATATACTTAGAAGCACTTGGTTTCAAGTAATAGCAGGGTCATTGGGTTTTCTTTTATTAATATGCGTTATATCAGCCTTTTTTAGTTCTTTTGGAAATAAATCTTCTTCTAGTTCTACTGCTAAATCTGCTAATCCAATAACATCTTTTCTAAATAGTGGAAGTAAATAATAAACCCTAGTTAAATAATATACAAACTTTATAAGTTTATATATTATCTTATCAATTTACACATTGTGTGTTTAATTATTTCCTACATTTATATGAGCAGCATCATAAGTGTCTTCCAATAATGGCTTATATGACGCCTTTTCATAATTAGTATTGAACTTTTGGGGAGCCATTTTCTTCACGACTTCTTGTTCCAATGTATAAGGGAATTGATGTTCAGCAGTAAATGGTGACCATTTCTTTTGTTCTGTAGGATAAAACTCTTCTAAAGCAGCCATTCCTGTTTTAACTGACGCACCTTTTATTAAATGAAAGGCAACAAAGACACCCAAAACACCTAAAATAGGATTTGAATATGCAAATAAAACTAGCGCAACAACAGCGACAACTATCTTTCCAATAGTTGAATCAATCATTGTGGCTACACTGTCGGGTGTCTTGAAACCAATAATCAAATATATAATAAATAATATAACCAATATTAATTGCGGCATATTTCTCTTCTCAAGTAATTCGTTTAAATATTCCATTTATATATCATAATTATAGATTATATTTTTTATAACAAGGTTTAAACAAGGTATAAACAAAGTAAAAAGCAGCAACCCGTGGAAAACAATAAGAAAACAATATAAACATTTTGCTCTAAATATTATTAGCTACAATTATATTTAAAATGAGTTTTTTTAGAAGTAGAAATCAATCTAATTTTTATAACAATAATAAAACAGAGAAAAAGGAACATGTTGAAATGCCTAAAAATATAAACACATATTTGGGTCAGAAGGGCTACACCATTTTAAAAAGTGACTTGTCTGTTACTCAACAGCAATACATCAAGGAGCAACTATTAATAAAACCATCTACACCTGGTGCGCCAATTGCGATTGATAAGTCTTTTCCAGCTTACCGTGAATCCGATAAGAAGTTATATGTACCACGTTATTATGGAGAGCAACTGTTTGGCAAACCAAAAGAGACCAAAATAACTGAAGGAGACGATATATCATTAGAGTTTCAAGGGTCTTTGAGACCGGCGCAAGAACCGGTTGTTAAAGCATATTTGGATAAAGTTCTAAGTAATAATGAAGTAAATAGTGGTGGAGGTGGTGGCCTACTAGAACTCCCATGTGGGTTTGGCAAGTGTCTCGCAATTGACACACCTATTATGATGTCAGATGGCACATTCAAAAAAGTTCAAGATGTTCAGATTGGTGACAAATTAATGGGTGACGACTCAACACCCAGAAATGTCTTATCACTTGCTAGAGGTAAAGAGCAAATGTATAAGATTAGTAGCAAAAAAGGTGATGAATACATTGTAAATGAAAGCCATATTTTGTCTTTAAAATGCTCTACAAATTTTAAATCAAATATGAAAAAAGGTCATATTGTAGATATTTCTGTGAAGGATTTTTTAAATCTACCAAAATCATATCACGGAAGAGCTGGTCCATTGTTAGGCTACAAAGTGCCTGTTATATTTTCAGAAACACATGTTGATTTTGACCCGTATTTACTTGGTTATTGGCTAGGAGATGGAACATCTAGTAATACTGGAATAACAACTCAAGACAGTTATATAATTAAATATCTTGTGGAATTATTTAAAACAAAGCATACTGATTTATATTTGAGATATACAGGGTCTCATTACGATTATCGTATTAATGCTATTAATGGTTATAAAAATGGAAATAGTTTTATGATGTTTTTAAGAAAAAATAATTTAATAAATAACAAACATATTCCGTTTAATTATAAATGTAACAGTAGAAATATACAATTACAGCTACTAGCAGGAATAATTGATTCAGATGGATATCAAAAAAGAAATTGTTATGAGATTTGTCAAAAGAATACACAATTAGCAAACGATATTGTATTTTTATGTAGGTCTTTAGGATTTGCGTGTTATATAAAAAAATGTAAAAAGACTTGTACTAATGCGCCTAATGGTTCAAAAACAGGAGAATATAATAGAATATGTGTGTATGGTTCTGGACTAGAAGAAATACCTGTATTATGTCCTAGAAAAAAATCTACCAGAAGACAACAAATTAAAGACGCACTTGTTTATCGTATTACTGTAGAAAAATTAGAAGTAGATAATTATTATGGTTTTGAAATTGACGACAATCGGCGGTTTATATTAGGTGATTTTTCGGTTACACATAATACTTCAATATCGCTCTACATATTATCTAGGTTGAAGAAAAAGACTCTTGTAATTGTCCATAAGGAATTTTTAATGAATCAGTGGATTGAACGCATCCAGCAATTTTTACCAAATGCCAAAATTGGCAAGATACAAGGTCAGATAATAGATATTGAAGGAAAGGATATTGTCCTTGGTATGCTTCAATCCCTTTCAATGAAAGACTACCCGGCTTCCCTTTTTGACAGTTTTGGCTTAACTATCATTGACGAGGTCCATCATATTTCGTCTGAGGTATTCTCGTGTGCGCTTTTCAAGTTGGTCACTAAATATATGCTCGGTCTTAGCGCCACAATGGAGCGCAGCGACGGCACTACTAGGGTTTTCAAAATGTTTCTTGGTGACGTCGTTTATAAGCAAGAGCGCAGCAAGGATGAAGTAGTAATTGTCAGAGGCATAACATATCAGACCAATGACGACGAATTCAATGAGCTCGAGTTGGACTTCAGAGGCAAACCGGCCTCGTCTAAAATGCTTAGCAAAATATGTAATTATAATCGTCGTTCTGAATTCATTTTAAAGGTTCTTGATGATATGATAAAGGAAAATCCAAAACAGCAAATTATGATTATCGCATCTTATCGAAATATTCTTAACTACTTCTATGAAGCAATAAATCACAAACAAATTGCCACTGTTGGGTTTTATGTAGGTGGTATGAAGGAATCAGCTTTAAAACAAACCGAGCAAAAACAGGTTGTCTTGGCGACGTATAGTATGGCGGCAGAAGGACTCGATATTAAGACCCTAACTACACTTATTATGTCGACACCTATGACTAAAATAGAGCAGTCAGTGGGGCGAATTTTGAGACAAAAGCATGAAAATCCACCCATTGTTGTGGATATTATTGATACACATACCAACTTTCAGAACCAATGGGCAAAACGTAGACGTTTTTTTAAGACACAGAATTACAAAATTATTCAGACAACTAGTAGCACATATACCACTGATATAAGCAAATGGAAAACAACATTTGTTCCTAATATAAATTCAACAAGTACAACTACAACACTAGATAATGGCTCTGATTCCGACTTAGACGTAGATGATTCTGACTCTGACTTGGAAGAATTAGAAACAAAATCAGAATCTAAAATTGATAATAAAAAAGGTGGCGTTTGCTTACTGAAATTTAAGAAATAATGAATATATTTTGTATTTTGTTACCATATTCCGAAAGCAATGTATAAATATTATGTAATTTTTCTTATTTTCTTTTCTTTTTTCAAAGTTATTAAAATTTTCCAAAAAGTAAAAAGGGAAATGAAATTTGGACATTTTTAAAAATGTCCAAAAATGAAAACCCAAATAAAGTTTTGAAAAACACATGTTTTTTCACATTGTGACCAAGATGCTCTAAATTATTTTTTTTATCAAAAAAAATTGTGACGATATTTTTTTTGTTAAAAATGCGAAAATAAAATATTAGCAACTTATATAGATGTTTAGCAACCAAAAAAACCCCAAATTACCCCAAAAAAACAAACATAATTTTAGTTGTGAAAATTGTGACTTTAATTCGTCTAATAAAAAAGATTACGAAAGACATTTACAGACGATAAAACATAAAAACAAGTTTTGTCAACCAGTTTCAACTAAAAACCCCAATTTACCCCTTGAAAATACAGTCTTTACATGTTTATGTGGTAAAATATATAAAGACAAGTCAGGAATCTGGCGACACAAGAAAAAATGTATTAAAGAGTCAATACCAGGAGAAATAAAATCTGAAGAATGTTCCGAAGAAGGTTCTGAAGAAAAGTATTACAAGGTTTTACCAACTAATAATGAAATTATTGAAATACTAAAGGTTCAAATGCTAGAAAATCAAGAACTAAGAAAATTTATGATGGAACAACAAAAACAAATGATAGACCAAATGATGGAAATAGCTTCAAAATCAAATGTTACAAATACAATTAATTCTAACAACAATTGTAACAATAAATCATTCAACTTAAATTTTTTCTTGAATGAGCAATGTAAGGACGCATTAAATATTAATGAATTTGTGGATTCAATTAAAATGCAACTTTTGGATTTAGAGAATTTTGCTCATCTTGGTTACGCTGATGGAGTTTCTAATATATTTGTAAAGGGAATTAATGCCCTTGATATTCATAAACGTCCTATACACTGTAGTGATTCAAAACGTGAGGTACTTTATATAAAAAATAATGATGAATGGATGAAGGAGTCAGATGATAAACCTTTAATTAGAAGTGCTATTAAAAAAGTTGCGTTCAAAAACATAAAACAAATTAATGATTGGGTCAAGGAAAACCCAGGATGTAAAGACCCTAGTACCAAAAAGTATGACCAATATAATAAAATAGTAATGAACGCGATGTCAGGTGTTACTGAACAAGAACAAAATGACAATATTGATAAAATTGTGAAAAATGTCACAAAGGCAGTGGCTATTGATAAGTATGCTTTGAGGTAAACTGAAAAATAACATTCAATAAATTTTTACATTTTACAAAAAAAATTGAAAATAAAAATATATTATATTATTTCAAATATAAATAATATAATAAACATTCACCATCGTAAACGAATCAACACAGCTAAACTTATTTGAATATAGAATGTCAGGCAAATCAAATATTAACATACTTGGAACTATCGAAAATCTGTTGGATGAAGGTTTTGATATAATTTCGGCAATCAAGGAAATTGTGGATAATAGCAAAGGTGCTGGTGCTAATCATATATGGATTATTCTTGATATAAAAAATCTTACTTTAAATATATTTGATATTGGAACAGGAATGAATAAAAAGGGGTTAAACAGATTAGCAATGTTGAATGATAGAAAAATTATAAGTAAAATAAAACAGGGCAAATATGGTCAAGGTGTAAAACTAGCGTTTGCCTTTTTAACTCAATTAAAAGGAGATGTTACAATTATTTCGAAAACGAATGACTTTGATGAAGCTAAAGAGAATCCGATTAGCGAATTAGTTATTAAATTTCAAGAAGTTGCTACAACTGGCGAATACAACGACAAATCTGATAATGCCTGTACTGCTAATATACGTTTATGGGAAAAACATGCTGCGTTATTCGGTGATAATATCCCATCTACCGGAACACTTATATCTATGAAAATGGATAAGAGACAATGTAAGGAATTATATAAAAAAATCACAACAAAAGATATATCCAATAGCTTATTATTTAATGTTGGTCTTGTGAATTATGATTATTTGAGAACCGCAAATAATAAAATCACATTTAGCATACAAGAAATAGTAATGGATAACGAGCCTGATATTGCTGTAGAAACCGTAGGAGAATTAGATGCGACTGAGGATGATGATATAGATGATAGTTTTAATAATGATTCTAAAAATATTATTGTCCCAATTACTGTTGTTGATAGAGAGTTTCCAGATGATAAATGGGATGTAGAGTGTTCTGAAGAGTATAAGAATTATGATGTTCCTTCAGTTTGTCCTATTATTGACGAGAATGGTGAAGATGTAAATAAATATCAGTGTATTGTACTTGAAAACCAAGTAGGTGATACTATTTCTCTACTTGAATGTGAAGACAAAACCGGATTTGTTGTTATTACTGAAGATAATGTGTATAATCTTGGCAAAGTTCTTCAGAAAAGAGAAGGAACTGAGGCTGATTTGGTAAAAGCTTTAAAGGCTAAAATTGTTGGTAAATTTCAAATTTACTTGGCACATAATGATGATTGGATTAATGCGCACAAAGAGGCACTTTGCCGAATAATGAGATGCGATGAAAATGATTTACCTAAGAAACCTATTGGTAACAAGAAAAATCAAGAATATAATAAAATATTACAATCTGTAAAAGGGGACTATTATAGCAGAAGCGATACTATTGCTATAAATGCGCGTAAAAAGGCTAGGCATACTTCTGGTGGAACTCGCGAAAAGTTAAAATATGAGGATAATATTATTGCTCTTATCAAGTATCCGCCTACTTTGGATAAAACATTTGGTGTAACTGTTAAAAAATACAATACTATTGAGGATATTGTACATGCAAGTGTTAGAAATATTAAAAATTATTTGATAAGAAGAATGGCAGCTGATTATCATAATAAAGTAGAACGGGATAAGAAAATACAAGCGCAAGCTGCTGCTTTAGAGAGACAACAAGCTTTAGTAAGTCAGCAAGCTTTAGAGAGACAGCAAGCTTTAGAGAGACAGCAAGCTTTAGCAAGTCAGCAAGCTTTAGCAAGTCAGCAAGCTTTAGCAAGTCAGCAAGCTTTAGCAAAACAAAATATTGTCTTAGAAATAGTAGAATCAGAAGAAGATGAATTTGTTTCCGAGTCGGAAGAAGATGAAATAGTAGAATCAGAAGAAGATGAATTTGTTTCCGAGTCGGAAGAAGATGAATTTGTTTCTGATACAGATAAAGTTGTACCGAAGGATATTAAGACTGACAAAACAGTTAGAAAGACAAATGAAGCTATATACATTACAAAAAAAACATTAGTTATGTACTTAAATGACTGGTATGATAAAAATGAGAATGTATATGATTTAACCAATGTAGTAGATTTTATGTGTAAATCATATGAATTATATAAACCGTCTATTATGAAGGATGCTTTAGATGTTTTAGAACTAAACGAAAAAATACATCATTTGATATTAGAAATAAATTCAAGATATAAATCAGATGATGACCGCGTAAGTTGCGGAGCAGAATTCGCAAATGCTTACCAAAAACATTTCAAAAATTAAATAAAAAGTAATTAACAATATTATTTGGTTTAAATAATAAAACCAAATAAAATCAGATATTAATAAAAATAAAATAAAGAGAAATATATTTATATTTTCTTTTTAAAATTAATTATTTAATAAGAACCCTTGCTAAGGAATCCCATACCACTACCACTCTTTCCAAATGAATTCAACGCATTATGGTCTAGGTTATCAATCCCATTAATATTCGGCAACTTTAAGAATGGAACAGGGTTTGCTAAAGCACTTAATAAGGGCGACAATGGACCACCAGTGGAATAACTGGGTGTATTAGGCACATTATTCATATATTGTGAATGTCCACCCCGCATTATATGTCTTCTACTATGATGTCTTCTACTAACATTCTTTTTTGACCCACGTTTGAGTCCATATTTAGAACGCAATCTACTCTTAATACGGCGAATACGTCTAGTAACAGATTTTCTACTACCTTTCATCTTATACATATTAGAAATATTATTTATTCTTCTACGAGATATTTTTCTTTTTCTAAGCTTGTGACTGCCACCAATAATACCTTTTGCGGCCATTACATTATTTAAAGGCTCTTGAAATGCTCTACAATTTACTGATGCTGGATTTACATTACTTGAAAATGGAAATACATTTGAATTTGTTGGGTTTATTAAATATTGTAATGACATTTTATATTATATTTAGATTTTTATATTTTTTATTTCTTATAATCTAGTTATTACAGGCAACTGATTTTGTAACACAATTGAATCTTTTACATTTGCTAGAGATATAGGCATCCACCTTTTGAATTTGTAATTAAATTGGCAATTCATTTTGTAAGACCTATCTAAATAAACATATTTATCTAGATTATTGTTTTCAAAATCATCTTCGTCGTCACTTTCCTCTAACGCGTCCAAGTTGTTATTTTCCTTGATATTTCTAAATAACTTGTTCATTAGTACACTTGTTTCATAATCTGGAATGAACGCGAAATCATAAAATTCTGTTTTGCCGTCTTTTGTAACAAACAAGTTATAAATATCACTTTGAATATCAGGTGTAATATTAAAAACGGCACTAGATAATTGTTTTACATAATCCTTTTTTGCTGGTTTTGATTCTCTTACATTAGTCGATTCTCTTACATTAGTTGATTCTCTTACATTAGTCGATTCTCTTACATTAGTCGATTCTCTTACATTAGT
>Ga0114971_10002222_pt1 | contig 13405 bp, 10 predicted proteins | sample M_140625_MF_Meta_FD_87320 | JGI IMG/M metagenome (GOLD analysis project Ga0114971, IMG submission 87320) | Freshwater microbial communities from Lake Montjoie, Canada to study carbon cycling - M_140625_MF_MetaG | ecosystem: Environmental > Aquatic > Freshwater > Lake | place: Lake Montjoie... | reverse complement strand
GCTGCGGACATTCCCCCTTAAAAACTCAAGTCCATTTTATGTTGCATATGCAACATAAAATGGACTTGAGTCTGAGTGTGGATTCTATCGCTTCAATAAGTGATTAAAGAGGGGGAAAAGCGGCCGCGTTGCTGAAATGTTCTCCGTTGTCAAAGTCCGTCAGTTTGGGATAATCATTTCTTGGATGGGCGTTTGGCGCAGTGGCTAGCGCATCTCGCTTACACCGAGTAGGTCGGGGGTTCGAGTCCCTCAACGCCCACCAATTTTTCACACTATTCCAAGGAGCCCAGGCATCCTCCCCCGCAGAACAGATGCAAGTAAGGGCTGTTTCGCCTAGAACGGGCTGGATTTGGCTGCGTTCGGTTAACGCGGTCCGCTTCCGGTCCCCGATATTTTTTCGGCAGGATGTTCGTCTAGGACAAGCACTCCGTGCGGCGGGAGGTCGTAGTTGCCGGAGAAGGTGTTGCCGGTGAGGAAATCATGCATGGGCTTGTAAAACTGGATGCGGACGGACGAGCTCTGGTGGTTCATGAGAAAGAAAACGCGTGTGCCCTCTTTTTCCCGCAGGCTGACCTCGATATTTTCAGGGACTTTGAGCAGCAGTTTGAGGCTGCACATCTGGCGTAGCCAGGCGACAAGGTCCTGATAAAAATAGGAGTGGCTCACTGTACCAATATAGATGGCCTTCCCCAGACCGAAGTTGTTCAGGGTCAGAGCCGGCCGGCCGGCATAGAAATCTTTCCCATAGGTCGCCAGAATTTGGCAGCCTCGGGGTTCAATGAGGTCGCACCAGGTTTTTGCCGGGTGCATGTGGCTGGTCGGGAACGCCCCCTTAAAGGCGAGATGGTTTTCCTCGCCCGGTGGAAGGGCGTCGAATTCCACGACTTCTAGTCCGAAGAGATCCGTCATGTCGCCGGGATAACCGGTGTCCGGCGCGAGCCCGTATTGGTTGATCAAGCCGGTGTTGCAGGTACCAACCAGCGTGCCCCCATTCTGAACATAGAGCTTCAGGCGGTCGGTTTCCCCGGCAGAGAGCAAACACAATGAGGGGGCGATAACGATTTTGTAGCGGGCCAAGTCCTCCGACGGCCTCGCGAAGTCCACCGGGATGTTGCGGTCGTGAAGAGTGTTGTAGATGAGCTGAAGGTGCTCGCGCAGGCTGAAAAATGGGTTGGGCTGTTGCGGCTGTTGCAGGGCCCAGTCGTTGTCGTGGCTATAAAGGATGCAGACCTCGGAAACGACCCGGGTGTCCTTCAGCGCGGGCGCGAGCAGTTTGAGTTCCTCGCCAATCTGGCTGATCTCCTCATAAATCCGGCGCGACCCTTCCAAGTGATGGGGCAGGACGGCGCTTTGAAATTTCTCAGGGCCGAACCGCGGCTGGCGCCAGCGAAAGAAAAGAATCGCGGCAGCCCCGCGCGACACCAGTTGGTAGGTGAGCATCCGCAACACCCCGGGCCTCACTAGCGTATTCATCTCCTGCCGATTCGCGCTGCCCACTTTTTGTTCGATCACCCAAAAGCCCGTATCGCCCCCCGGCATCCGGATACCGCTTTTTTTAAGCGAGCGGAGTAGATCGATATCAAAGGCCTTTTCCGAAGGTTTCGCCTGAGGCGACGCCTGGCTTTCCATGGAAACAAAATCGATGGCTTCAGCCAGGTCAAAATGGTCGAAGCGGTAGGCGAGCGGACGCAGATTGGTTGTCACCGGACAGTCGGGCGAGAATACCCGCAGCACCTCGGCCTGCATTTTGACAAATTGCACGATGGTATCGCTACAAAACCGGCTCCAATCCAGCTGTAGGGCAGGATTATGGGCAGCTGGAGCATGCATGGGCATGGGCATTTGATCCCAACGGGTGACTTGCTGACCCCAGTGGCGCAGCCCCATTCGATCATTCATACACGATACGGTTTCGTACTTGGCCTCCAGCCAGCCGTGCCAGTCCGTGCGGGCGTCGTCGTTGAAGGCCGCCTCGGTGCAATGCCCGCCCAGTCCGTTGTCGATCTGCCAAGCGATGAGCTGGGGATGTTGCCCGAGCGCCTCGGCCATCTTTTCTACGATGCGCCGGGCATGGTCCCAGTAGGCCTCGGTGTTGAGGCAGACGGCGCGGCGGGTGCCCTCGTGTTTGACACGGCCGTGTTCGTCTAGCGGCAGGATTTCCGGATACTGGCGGGTGAGCCACAGGGGCGGTGCGGCGGTGGGGGTTGCCAGCACCACTTGGATGCCCACGGAGCCCAGCAGATCCATCAGCCGCTCGATCCAGTCAAAATCATATTTTCCCTCCTCCGGCTCGCATAGGCTCCAGGTGAATTCCCCGATGCGGACCACATTGATGCCCGCCCTGACCATCAGCTCCACGTCGCGCTCCCATGCGGCTTCGGGCTTTTCCGCCGTTCCGCCATGGGGGAACACCCAGTGTTCAGGATAATAATCGACGCCAAAATACATAGATTTTTCCTTTCGGCTTTCAACCGGACTCTACGGCAACCCTCCCCATGCGCAAGCGCGCATTCGCATGGGCGTTAGAAAAAATCCAGCGGGCGGTTATTTGCCGAACAAGCCGCCGAGGCCCTTGGTTACTTTCTCCACGCCGGAACCGAGCGCTTTTCCGCCCTCTTTGCCGAGATTCCCCAGGCCCCGGCCAATATCCGTCGCAGCCCCGGCAACCGCTTTGATGGTGGCCGAGGTGATCGCACTCATGACCGCGCGGGTCAGATCGGTCGGGGTCAGCCCATCCCCGCTCTTTCCGAGATTGGTCAGATGGATGTCCGGCAAGGTCAGGCTCAGGGGCTGGCCGCCCATGCCAGTGAGGCTGACACGCACCGTCGCGCCCGCGATGAGGAAGTCATCCACTTGGATTTTTTGGGCCGGTTTTGATTTGCCCCGGGAAGGAGCATTGGTGTCGGCGGGACCCCCGGATCGGGCCATCGCATTCACAGCGTCCATGATATCGCCCAGATTATTTTTGCTCAAAGGATTTCCTTCAAAGGTGATTTCAGGCGCCTCGATGCGCACCGAGCGGATGACGATTTTGTCCGCCAGGATCGACATCGGATTCACGCCGACTTCAGCCAGGCCCACGCGGATGGCGTGGGGTGTCTGATAGCCTGGAGGATTGCCGATGACGAGCCCCTTGACTCTAGCCGAGCCGGTGATGAGGCCAATCCGAACTTCGGTCAGGGTAACGGGAACCTCGAGGATTTTCGGTCCGACGGTTTCCACGCCCTTTTTAACAAGGCTGTTCAGAAACAGCACGGCAGTGATGATGCCGACGACGAGGAGGATCAGGGCTGCGACGCCGGCTACCATAAGATTTTTTTTCATGACCAAAATACTTACAGCGGCCACGGGGCTTGTGCCAGCAAAAAGACCAGCCGGAGGATGGGATAGTGATTGGCTTCTCCAGCTCGCATCGGTATTTAATGAGTGACAGAATAATGATATGAAATCCGTCGCCATCATCGGGGCCGGCATCACTGGGTTGACCGCGGCGTTCCACCTGCGGCGCAACGGCCTGCCGGTCACGGTCTATGAGGCGGGCCCGCGCGGGGGGGGCGTAATCCAATCCCTGCGGCAGGACGGGTTTTTAGCCGAGCTGGGACCGAACACGATCCTAGAAACCTCGCCCCGTATCACCCGCCTCGTCGAGGAGGCCGGGCTCGCGGCGCGCCGGTTGGACACGCATCCCGAAGCCGAGGCGCGCTACCTCGTGCGTGCTGGCCGGCCGCTGGCAATGCCAGAGTCGCAGTTGGGTATCTTCACCTCAAAGCTGTTGAGTGCGCGGGCCAAGCTGGCGCTGGTCCGGGAGCCATTCCTTCCGCCCCGCCGCGATGGCCGGGAGGAGAGCGTCTCTGAATTTGTAGTGCGCCGGCTGAATCGGGAATTCCTTGACCGGATGATTGATGCGCTGGTCGCGGGAATTTATGCCGGCGACCCTGACCGGCTCTCGGTGCGGCACGCCCTGCCAAAGCTCGCGCTGCTGGAGGAGAAGTACGGCTCCCTCATCAAGGGCCAGTTCTTCGGCGCCCGGGAACGCCGCAAAACCGGCGAAGTCGCCAAGGATCGAGCCCCAAAATTTTCTTTTGACGAGGGATTGCAGGTGTTGCCGGACGCGCTGGCGGCGCAGTTGGGCGACTCCTTAAAATTAAACTCGTCCGTTACCGGGATCGCCCAGGTCAGCGCCGGCTGGCGCGTAGCGGCCGGGAGCGGCGGCGGCGAACATTCTGCGGTGATTTATTGCGGCACGGCCCACCAGCTGGCGCAGTTGAAAATCGTGCCCGGCAGCGGCACGCCGTCTACCGCTGCCCCCGACCTATCTCCCTTCTCAGAAATACGCCACCCGCCGGTGGCGAGCGTGGTCCTTGGTTTCCGCCGCGAGGATGTCGCGCATCCGTGTGGCGGCTTCGGGATGTTGATTCCCAAGGTGGAAGGCTTCAGGATTCTGGGCACCATTTTCTCCTCCTCGCTATTCCCCAACCGCGCCCCGGCCGGGCACCTGGTGCTCTCGAGCTATATCGGCGGCGAGCGGCAGCCGGAGTTGGCGTCGCTGCCGCCCGAAAAACTTATTGGGCTCGTGTGTGAAGATTTGCACCGTCTGCTGGGTGTAAAAGGGAAACCGGTGTTCCAACATCATCACTGCTGGCCGCGGGCCATTCCGCAATACAATGTGGGCTACGGGAAATTCAAGGACTTGATGTCTGCCTTAGAAAGTCAGACGGCGGGTTTTTTCCTCGCCGGCCATTATCGCGGTGGGGTTTCTGTGGGCGATTCCATTATCTCCGGCGGCGATGCTGCCGAGCGGGTATCTCGCTTTTTGAAGATGAGCAGGCCGGTTGGGTAGGGGGGTGCCAGCTGGGCTCTCTCATCCCCATCCGCTCCCCACTTGTTGGGTGTATCCCATCTATCCCAAATCGAGTAACTCTTGGGTGAGAACTTCCAGAGTCCTCTCAGCGGTGCTGTCCGCCTGAGCGAGAATCAGGAACAGGGCGCCGTCGGCGCGGAGGACGGCGCGCAGTTGGCCAAGCTCGAAGTGCCAGGTGAACCAGCGCGGAAGAAGCCCGTGCCCGTAAATCAGCTGCGCCGACTCCGCTAGGCAGGCCATGGCTTCCGCCAGCGAGGCGGGGGGGAATCGGTCGTTGAAAATCCGAATCACAGGGGCCTGACCGGGCAGTTGCATCGCGCAACCGAGCGTTCCCGATGACCGGGCGCAACTGGAAAGCCATTGGTCCAGCGCAGGTGTCATGGCGATGGCGTGGAGTTTTCCGCGGCGACCCGCACGAAGATCAGGCGGTCGGGTGCCGTCCGCGCCACGGCGCGACTGTCTTGGCACTGGATTTCCACCCGATTAAAATTTCCCAGGGGCAGCAGTTGGCCCAGCCGCCTAGCGGAGTGGGAAATCGCTTGCAGCAGCTCTACCCGGTTCGCGGCATCGGGGCACTGCCATTGATATAGCGGCGAGCCCTGCCCAGAGCAGATCAGGGTTTCAATCAGGCGCCCCGCCCGCCTGTTCTCCGGTGGGGATTCCTGTCCCAGCGCCGGTTCCGGTGATTTTGGAGCGGATTCATCGTGGACGCGCGCGGCTTCCAATAGCAGAAATTCCCACGGCCCGTCCAGAGTGCGGGCGGGCGGCGCTGCGAAGGGTTGCAGTTGAAAGGCGCCGCTGGGGAGTGAGAGCAGCTTTTGAAAAGCCGTTTCCCCCGTCAGGCTGCCGGCAACGGCATGAAGGAGGCGTCCGTCCTGGATGTAAATCCGGCCGCTGACGGTCTGGTCGTTGACCTCGAGGATGGAGGAATTGCGCCCGAGACATTCCATCTGAATGACATCCTGCAGGCCGACCCGGCGCAGCATGCCCTGAAAGCCGGGCTGCGTTTTCCAGCTGACCAGTTCGTCCAGCATGGCGAAGGCGGATTTCAATCCCTCCAGCGTGCCGGGTTTTTCGATGAACAGCTCGGCCCCATTGGCCAGGCAGGTAGAACGTTTTTCCTCGGTGGCCAGCGCGGTGAGGGCGGCTTTCTTCAGGGCGGGATAACGTCGGGTGAGGAGGGTAAGAAATTGTCCGCCGTCCAGCACCGGCATGTTCACGTCCACCACGATGAGATCGATCGGCCGGGTCTTGAGGATTTCCAGCGCCTGATCTGGGGAGGTGGCAACCTCAATCTGCCAGCGGTTTTGGCTCCAATCCGAAAACAGCGGCCGGATGATTTCGAGAAAATATTTCTCGTCATCCACAAATAAAATCTGCTGTTGTCTGGCGGGCGGCGACACGATCAATTCAGGATGTTGGATTCAGGGTTTCCGGCGGCGGCTGACGATTTCTTTCCGAAGATTGCCAACGGCGGCTCGGAAAAACAAGTTGCAAGCCGGACTTCAGCCCAGCGCGGCGAGGGCGTGTCCGGCCGCATGGCGCACCGAAGGGTCCTTGTCCTCGGCGGCGGCGCGTAGCCCAGGGGCCCCGTTAGGGTCGCGCAATTCGCCCAACGCCTGCGCCGCCGCCAGCCGTAGATCGCGATTTGAATCTTCCAGCAGCTCCAGCAGAAGAGTCAGGGCGGAAGGGGCGGCGGACACTGCCCGGCCACCCGGTATCGTCGTGCCCGGGGCGGGGCCTTCGGTCGCGGGTTGGATTTGTTCCAGCAATTTTCCGGCGCTTTCGCTGATCCAGTGTTCGCGATGGGTTCGGGCAGCCTGAATTTGGGGCAGGGCGCTCCTGGCCGCGGCGGTTTTTTCCCAGCTGGTATCGATCCGTACAAGGGCGTGATGCGCCGCGGTGCGAACAAAGCTTTGCACATCCAGCAGCGCCAGCACCAGTGGTTGGATGGCCCGCGCCTCGCCCATTCGGCCAAGGGCCTGCGCCGCCCCCTCGCGCACATCGTGGTCCATGTCCTGCAGAGCCCTGCATAGACTGTCCAGGGCGCCGGCATCCCCCGTGGTCCCCAATGCCTTCACCGCCGCCAGACGGACCTCCCAGGAAACATCCTTTAACATCCCCGCCAGAATCGGCCCGGCGCGCTTGCGATCGCATCGCGCCGCCGCCATCGCTGCCGCCGCCCGGAGTTTTGAGGCCTTGTCTTTTAACAGGCGTTCCACCGCCTCGTACGCAGAGGGATCGGCCAGCTGTTCCAATGTTTCCAGCGCCGCCAGCCGCAGCGGCACGCTCTCTTTTTGGAGTGCTGCTTGCATCCAGCCAGACAGGCGGGGATCGCTGATTTGCCGAAGCGCTTGGAGTGCCGCCAACTGCTTTTCCAGCGGGCCGCGCTCTAGCCATTCCAGCAGCGGGCCAATATGGTCCGCATCCAGATCCGCCACCCCCCCGAGATTACCCGTCGCCAGCGCATGCGCCCGGTGCAGGGCGGCGTCGGTCGGATGCCAGCCGAGCCGGTCCAGGCTGCGGGCGGCGCACAAGCGCACCGAGCCATCCGCATCCCCTAGCAGGCCGGTTAACGTTTCGAGACTCCGTTCCCCTTGGAAGTGGCCCAAGGCCTCCGCCGCCGCGGACCGTACGATTGCAACCGGATCGCCCGCCCGCTGGATGAGCGGTTCGAGCGATCGGGCGTCCTGAAATCGAGCCAGCGCGGTGGCGGCCGCGCCGCGGATTTCCGCGACGGTATCTTTCAGGGCGAACACCAGCGGTTCCACCGAATCCGGATGTCCGGATTCGGCCAGCCGGGCCACCGCCGCCTGCCGCGTCTTCGGATTACCCGACCGCAGCTGTTGATAAGTCCACCACGAAATCATAATCATTCATCCGCCACAAACGGTATGGAACCGAATCGCCGCTCTCCGCCCTATGCCGGAGCAGGAAGGGTGCGCGGGCAGATAGGAAACCTTTCCAAAAAAAACCGGTGAACGCCAATGAAAAAGGCGTTTAAACCCGAATACCAATGGAGGCCACGATCCCAAGTCCGTGGTCTCGGCCGCACATTTTAAGCCGGAACCAAGTCGCAAGAATGAACCGCCAAGCCCGTTAAGGGGCGCTCCGGAACGGCACAGCTTTTCTCTCCCCCGTTTTTGTAGCGGCGGGACTATGGCCTGCCGTAGAGAGGGGCGTCTCGCCTGGCGGGAAAAGACTCGCGCTAACCCAGCGCGCCGAGTGACACGATGCCAGCCATCATGATCCAGGTTTGCCAGCCCGGTCTTTTTGCCGGAGGGATGCCGATCATGGGAATCAATCAACTGTTGGGAGATTGCGACACCCGCCCGGCTATTTTCAGGCCCTCCCGCACGGCAAAGTTGGTGCCCCGGTCTTCCGGGAAAATCTGTGAGAAATTCGCCAGAAACACCCCCGGCAGCGGTGTCTGGTAATCGGGAATCTTTTCCTCGTAATCAGTGCCCGCGATGTGCTGCGCCGCCCGGAACCTGAAAACATGGCGTTCGCTGATGCGCGCCGGGTCGAAGGTGGGGAATATTTTCGGCAGGTAGTGGAGCCAAAGTTTCGCCAGCTCATCATCCGCAAGTGAAAATACTTTGTCGTCCGGCTGCAGATACGCGCCGATGTAATAAACATATTGGCCGCCGTAGAAACTTTTATCCACCAGCCGCGTGTGGTTGAGGAAGACGAGAAACGGGGCCTCCGGCTCGTTGACATTGACCCAGTAAAAATCACCGAGGCACTGGTCGCTGGTGAAAACCAGGCACGCCGCGCCCAGGTAGTCAATGCTGCGGAGCCGTGCCGCGTAGTCCTCGAGCGATGCCTGCGTGGGCAGCAGCCGGGCAAAGGCGGGCGACGGGCCGGTGAAGATGCAGAAATCAAACGGCATCTCCTCGCCGCTCACGACGGCGGTGTGGTGCTGGGTTATTTTTTCGACTGTTGCGCTGGTCCGGACATCCACCCCGCGGCGGCGGATTTCCTGTTCGAGTTTGGACGTGATGACGTTGAAGCCGCCGCGAAAGTAGCCCAGTTTTTCGCCGCCGCCGCCGGAGCGCGAGTTGGCGCGGATATGGATGCGCGCCCAGAACCAGGCCATCGAAACATTTTCGCAATGGCGGTCGAACTTGCCCTTGAGCAGCGGCGTCCAGATGGTTTCCATCGCGCTCCGCCCGCAGGCGCGCCGCATCCAATCGTGCGCGGTCTGGCGTGTCAAGCCGCGCCAGTTTTTTAGGTGCTTGAGATACAGCGCGGCCAGACCTGTGCGCAGCCGCCCCAGGAAACTGCACGGCGCAAACCGGAGCAAGTCCAGCGGAGTCTTGAAAGAATGGATCTTACCATCGCGGAAAATTCCGACCGAACTTTCGCACCACATCAATTTATCTTCCAGCCCCAGTTCCTGAACCAGGTCCAAAATCGCCGTGTCGGTCAAAAAAAGATGGTGGTAAGTTTTTTCCAGCGATGTTCCCGCGAGCGGAAAGCCCGCTGCCAGTCCGCCCAGCTGGTCGGAGCTTTCGATCAGCGTCACGGAAAATCTTGGGTCCGCTGATAACCGCCACGCGGCGGTGAGGCCGGTGAAGCCGCCGCCGATGATGAGGATTTTTTTTGGCGCGGGCATCAGCTGAATTTGCGGAAGGAAAGCCGGCGGTTGAGGTTGAATTGCAATAGCACAACCACTACCAGCGTGCCGAGCTTAGCGGCGTAGGGATTGCATTGGAGTTGCCCCACCAGCCAGCCCAAGAACCCGGCTGATGCCATCCAGCTCAGCAGCGCGACGCCGGGGAAGCTCAGGAACCGCAACGCCAGCCAGTCGCGGGTGCGGAAATTATAGCGCGCGTTGAGTGTAAACGACAGCAGAGTGCCTGCCGTATAGCCCGCGGCATTGGCCGCCTGATAGTGCAGCCCTGTGAACGTCAACAGCAGCGAATAGCTGGTAAAATCCAACGTGACGCCGATGACGCCGATGATGAAATAAAGCAGGAATTGATTATTTTGAGACAGGAGATTCTTCACGCGGGATTTTAACCCTCCTCTGCTATTTTCGCAGCAGCGCTGACGCTTCCGGGCGTGCTCCGGATGAAGGAATCGGGCGCGCCCAAGCCAACGCTTTCACGCAAGACCCAAAGGGGCCGGCCTTTGACTTCGCTGTAGATGCGCCCGATGTATTCGCCGAGGATGCCCAGGCAAATCAGCTGCACCCCGCCGAGAAACAGGACTGAAATCACAATCGTCGGAAAACCCGCGCCCGGCGCGAGGCCGATCTTGGCAAACTGCCCGGCAAAAATTTTCTGCAGGAGCGTAAACAGCACGCCAAAAAAGGCGAAGCCGGAAGCCCACAGGCCAAAATACGTCGCCAGCCGCAGCGGCGCGGCAGAAAAAGAGAACAGGCCGTCCATGGCGAGTTTGAAGGATTTTTGGAAGGTGTATTGCGGCACGCCCGCCGCCCGCTCGGCGCGGTCAAACTCGACGGAGGTCTGCCGAAAGCCGCACCAAGTCCTCAGGCCGCGCAGATAGCGGCTGCGTTCGGGCAGCGCATTCATTACGGCGACGACTTTTTTATCCAGCAGGCAGAAGTCGCCGGCATCGCGCGCCATTGGCAGGGGTGTCATTTTTTGCAGCAGGCGATAAAAGCCCCAGGCGAGCATCCGTTTGAGCAACGGGTCTTTGCGCTGTTTGCGGGTGGCAAAAACAACTTCAAAGCCTTCGCGCCATTGGGCCAGCAGCCGAGCGATTTCCTCGGGCGGATCCTGTAAATCGGCATCAATGATCACCACCGCGTCGCCGGCCGCATGATAAAGCCCGGCGCTCACGGCCACCTGATGGCCAAAATTTCGCGCGAAGGAAAGGCAGCGCCAGCGAGGATCTTTGCCGTTCTGGAGCTTGAGCATCTCCCAGGTCCGGTCGCGCGAGCCGTCGTCCACGCAAATGATTTCGTAATCCATCGCCCATGTTGCGGCAACGGAGCTCAGCCTCTGGAACAATTGTGGCAAGACCGCCTCCTCGTTATAGCAGGGGATGATGACGGAGATTTTGGGCATGACTCTTTTTATTTTAGACAGTGATTTGTTAACATGTGGAGCGGCGCGTGCAAGTAAAATGGGGTGTCTGAAGAGGGTACAGAGCGCGTAAGCCGGAACCCTGCAGTCCGAATGAACCGCCAAGGCGCCCAGGACGCCAAGGGGCAAGACCTGAACCGCATTTGTAATGTCCTTGAAGGAAGTCCGCTCATAAAAAGTGCCCGGCGCTATTCCGCCTCCATTTTTATCTTCAAATCGTCAGGAAATCCATATTGCAATGCAGCGGGATTGAGTGCTGCAAGGAGTTCTCAAATAGAGGGTTGTCTTGTTGAATTCGGCCGGCGCTGCAACTCAACTGTAGGGCTCCGGTTAAGTTTGGGCTCGACGCAGTTGTGTCTCGTCGGAGAGACTGAACAAAATGCACGCCGCCATTCTCCTCTGGATCTGGGTTTGTGCGTATTTGAACTCTGTGGGGTGGACCCTGTCTGCGCTGCATCAGCTCAATGCCCGTGGCTATGCCGTGGCATTAGTGTTGGGGGGGGTGGCGCTCCTGATTTGGTGGAAAAAAAATTCGTCGTCGCTTTCTTTGCAACCGTCGCGACTGCATTTACAAAAGTATCTTCACCGATTCCGCCGGCCATTCCCGCTCGCGTTTCTTGTTCTGGCAACGCTGGCTTTTCTCGGGGGCGTGATCTACGCCCCGACTAACTACGACGCTCTGGCCTATCGCTTGCCACGCATTCTGCACTGGCTGGCGGCGGATCAATGGCATTGGATCCACTCTTCCTTCGACCGTGTCAATAATCGTTCCTGTGGGATCGAATGGGTTTCCGCGCCGATGCTAGCGCTGTTGAAAACCGACCGGCTGCTGTTCCTTATCAACACCATTTCGTTCCTGCTGCTGCCGGGCCTGGTGTTCAGCCTGTTCACGCGGCTCGGAGTGCGGCCGCGCGTGGCGTGGCATTGGATGTGGATTGCGCCCACGGGCTATTGCTTTGTGCTGCAGGCTGGCAGCATTGGCAACGACCTTTTCAGCGCAGTGTTCGCGCTGGCGGCGGTAGGCTTCGCTTTGCGCGCAAAAAAATCTGGAGCGCCGTGCGACGTCTTTGCATCCCTGCTGGCCGCCGCGCTCATGACGGGCGCGAAAGTGAGCAATCTCCCGCTGCTATTGCCCTGGGCGATCGCAATTTTGCCTTCCTTGCGGACTTGTGTCCGTCGACCGTTGCAAACGGCGGCGGTATGTGCCGTCGCGATTGTTGCGTCGGCGCTGCCAACGATGATGGCGAACGCCAAATTTTCAGGCAGCTGGTCGGGGGCGGATCTGCAGCACGGCAACGTCCGGGGCGCCGCCTTCTTGAAAGCCGGTGCGAACGCCGGCCTGCTCGCGATTCAGAATCTTACGCCGCCGGTTTTTCCATTCGCCAACGCGTGGAATCGCGGTGTTTCAAACCTTATTCCAGCTCGACTGAGTTCCCTGTTGGGTCAGGTGATGGTGGAGCCGGGTGCTGCGAATTTTACCGCTGTGGAAATGCAGATTGAGGAAGCCGCCGGGCTTGGTTTCGGGGTCACGGTATTGTTGCTGGTCAGCGCGGCAGCGGCAGGTTTCGCGCGCCGGAAACAATTCTCTTTAGACGCCCCCTTTTGGCTGGGTTGCGTGCGTTGGGCGCCGGCAATCTCTCTGTTCGCGGTGATGACCCAGTCTAATCTTTCCGCCATTGCCCGCATTTTAACGCCCTATTATCTGCTGCTGCTGCCACCTTTGCTCGCAGGGGCCGGTCAGGGTGTCGTCGTTGCAAAACATAGGTGGCGAGTGCTGGCTTTCTTTATTTTTTTTCTTGCCGCCGGGTTGCTGATTATTTCCCCGGCGCGCCCGCTGTTTCCGGCTCAAACAATTTTGGGGATGATGCAGATGCCGGAATCCCGTTTGCTGGCGAGGGTGAAAGAGGTCTATGCGGTATATGGAAACCGCAATGACGCTTTTGCCCCGGCGCGCGCCGTCCTGCCCCCGGGCCTGAGCGTCTTGGGGCTGATCACCTATGACGACCCGGAAACATCGCTGTGGAGACCCTTCGGTTCGCGCCGCATCCAACATGTCTGCCCGGGCGATACGGTGGCGGACTTGAAGGCGCGCCAAGTCGAATATATTTTGCTGCGGGAACAGGCTTTCAGCCAATGGTTTGGTTGCCCGCTGGAGGTCTGGCTCCGGCAGATGAACGCGAAGGTTGTAAATAAAATTTCACTCAACCTCCGCGCCTCGTCTGGCCCTCTTGACTGGTATCTCATACGGTTAAATTAGCGGCCGCGGTTCAGGCGCCTGGCACAATCCACCCTAAAAACCGCTCTCGCCAATTGGAGACAGTTTCAATTAAACTCAATCTCATGACCGAGACCATCCAGCTCACTCTCCTCATGCCCTGCCTGAATGAGGCGGAAACGCTCGCGCGTTGCATCGAGAAAGCCAAGCTCGGTCTCCAGCGCGCTGGTGTGCCCGGAGAAATCCTCATCGCCGACAACGGCAGCACCGACG
>Ga0114971_10002221_pt1 | contig 13405 bp, 11 predicted proteins | sample M_140625_MF_Meta_FD_87320 | JGI IMG/M metagenome (GOLD analysis project Ga0114971, IMG submission 87320) | Freshwater microbial communities from Lake Montjoie, Canada to study carbon cycling - M_140625_MF_MetaG | ecosystem: Environmental > Aquatic > Freshwater > Lake | place: Lake Montjoie... | reverse complement strand
TCTAGTTGGCGCGGTCAATATTGCATCACAGGTCAAAGCGCTCGCTTTTTATGAATCTATTTGTGATGTTACGGTAGCAGTTTCATCACCCGAAGTTGCAGAGGCTGCCAAACTTCTAGAAAATACTTTTCGATTGGTTAATATCGCTTTGATTAATGAGTTTACCCAGTTATGTGCTACAAGTGGGATTAATGTGAATGAAGTTATTGATGCCGCATCATCAAAACCTTATGGATTTATGCCCTTTAGACCTGGAGTTGGCGTTGGCGGTCACTGCATTCCAGTGGATCCACTGTATTTAACTTGGTGGGCAAGACAAAATGGTGAAAGAGCAAGGATGATAGAAACTGCAGATTCAATCAACCATGAAATGCCAAAATATGTTGGAAGACGTGCACTAGCGATGGTGGATGCAAGCATCAAGAATCCCAAGGTCTTGATACTTGGTGTTGCCTATAAACCCGGTGTCAGTGATGTTCGAGAATCGCCTGTGTCAGAACTTCGTGATTTTTTAGTGGCACAGGGAGCCGAAGTTGCCTGGCATGACCCACTCGTATCTGAATGGAGGGACACGAGTACCGTGGATTTGAACTGGGAATGCGATGTAGCGATCCTTGCAACTAAGCACCCAGGAATGAACCTAATTGAAATAATTAAAAAAGAAACCAAAATTCTAGATTGCACGAATTCTGGTCTATTTAGTGAGAATATGAATTCAATCTAGGAGGCTTATTCAAGATTTAACCTACCCTTACATATTGATATTTTCTTCTCATCTCTAAGAACGGTTTTTCAAAATATCTATAAGAAAGTACTGAGACCAAAATGGTCAAAGCTAAGGCAAGCATGAGCCCAAGTGGTGACACTCCCAATAAGTCACTGTAGAGAAATTTTCTAGATACCAGTAACGCTAAAATTGGCCAGTGAAATATGTACATACCATAGGTACGGCGTCCTAAGAATCCAAACAATTTGCGGCGCCTTGATAAAACGGCTGCTCCCTTTTCATCGCAAAGTACTAAGAGTATTACGGTCATGAGCGCGGTTAGGTCAAAGGCCACCACTGACAAAGGTCCCACAGAAAAAAAGGTTTTGAACATAAGTATATAAGCAGTTACCAATCCTAGGCAGAAGAGTCTGAGCATGACACTTTTAGAATTAATCCATGACTTCAATTTAGGTTCATAAATGGCGAAAAGCATTCCAATTCCAATTGTGCTCATGTATGACAAAGTATTTCTATATAAATTTTGATCACTATTGTAAAGTAAAAATCTTGAAGTAATCCCCAAGAATATAAGTGAACTCGCAAGTAAATTGCACTTGGCCTTTAGGAAAAGGACAATTAACAATGGTAGAAAGAAATAAATCTGCTCTTCTACACTTATTGACCAAAGAATTGCTGCCATGCCTCGACTTTCACCTGAAAATAATTGTTCCCAGTTATAAGTAAATGTGAGTAATGAGGGTATTTCATTTACTTGGATTGATTGACTACCAAATAATGGTGACACTAAGAGACAAAATCCGATATATCCAAAATAAAGTGGCCAAATTCTGAGAATTCTACGTTGGTAGAAGGACTTAACAGATATCTTTCCAGTGTCGGCATGCTCCTTGAGTAATAATTTGCTAAGTAAAAATCCACTTAAGCAAAAGAAAATAGTAACTCCTTCGGCACCAAAGTATGAAATTGAATCAAAAAATGAATTTTGCCAGTATGCGTCCGATTGTGAATAAATTGAATTTCCACCTCGGTAAATAAAGTGATGAACAAAGACACAAAGAAACCCAATGAATCTAACAATATCTATCCCATTGTTATAACTACTTCTCTTCTGATTACTCATTTATGTAATCCCAAACTAGGTGAGACAATAAACTAGATAAAAAAATTTCTGACCTCAAACTCTCACCTTTCCTAGTGAATTCCTAAACTCAGTTGAGATATACTAATGCTTTGGTCTGTTATACATGCCTGATAGGGCTTTAGTATGAGGAGCTAAATGTGAACATTAAGAGCATTTATAGCCAATTAAGGACTTCTGTCATAGCCTTAACCATTTTTGTTCTCGGATATTCAATTGGTACCTATAGCTTTGCTCATCAACTTTGGCCGATAAATACAATAATTGCAGCACAAAATAGAAGTACAGAATTGAAGCTAAAGGGTAATTTCGACAATCTGGGTGGTTATTCAAATCTGCAGAATAAAGTTGAAGTTTCATGCCCTAAGCAGGATTCCTCAACTATCGTAATACTTGCAATTGGACAGTCAAATTCAGCGAATCATGCTGAGAAGAAGTTTTCGACCCAATTTCCTAAGCGAGTAGTCAATTATTATCTCGGAAAATGTTTTACCGCGGAATCACCACTATTGGGCGCATCGGGTGATGAAGGTGAGTACTTGACACCTATGGCTGATCTTTTAATCGCAAATCGGAGCGCAAGTCAGGTTGTGATTTTAAGTAAGTCGATCGGACAATCAACAATCAGCGATTGGATTAAAGGCGGGAAACTAATGTCCGAATTAGTTTCAACTCTGCACTCATTTAGCACCAAATATGAAGTTACACATGTGGTATGGCACCAAGGTGAATCTGATTTTATGAAAGGAACGACATCGCGAGAATATTATGATTCTTTCATCACCCTACATAATCTATTAGTTGCCGAAAAAGTGCATGCACCTGTTTATTCATTTATCTCAACTAAATGTGGATACAATCCAAAATGGATCCCGGACAACAATATTTCCATTGCAATGAGACAACTAATAAATGACGGTGTAGCAAGATTAGCGGTAGATACGGATTTGATACTTCTTCCGGAAGATCGCAGACCGCAATCACCTTCCCAAGAGCCAAACTGTCATTTGAGTAAAGGGGGCCAGGTTAAGATTGCAAAGCTACTAGCCAACAGGCTATAGAACTAGGCGGTGAAAAAATTACAGAATAATTCTCATTTCCTCTGATATGTCGCTAATAATCTGAGTCAAATCACGAACAGGTTTCCATCCGACCAATTCCTGAATCAAATTTAAGTTTGGCACACGCCGTTCCATGTCTTCAAATCCATGTCCGTAAGCTTCAGTATAGGAAATGAATTCAATTTTACTCTGGGACCCCAGTTCCTCAATAACCTTTTTCGCTAATTCACCAATTGAAATTTCAGCGTTGTTTCCAATATTTAGAACTTTTCCAATGGTCTTTTCAGAAAAAGCAACTTTAATTACAGCGTCAATTACATCGTATACATGAGCAAAGCAACGTGTTTGGGTGCCATTACCGTATACGGTCACATTTTCATTGAGTAGAGCCGACTTTATAAAACGGGGAACTACCATTCCATAAGCTCCGAGTTGACGAGGCCCTACTGTATTAAAGAATCTTACAATTCTAATTTCTAGATTTTTTTCCATGAAATAAGCAAATGCTAGTGATTCATCTACAGCTTTCGCTTCACTGTATGACCACCTTAATGTAGTTGGGCTTCCAAGAATTCGATCATCTTCCTCTTTTAGAGAGTCTGCAATGTTTTTACCATAAACCTCGCTACTACTTGTTAAAAATACTGGAACCTCTCTAGACGATGCTGCCTCAAGTACATTCTCTGTTCCTCTGATATTTGTTAATAAACTTGCAAGAGGCTTATTTACTATATTGAATACACCTACTGCCGCGGCTAAATGAAATACGTAGTCAGAATCAAAAATTAAACGCTTAACGAGACCAGAATCCAAAATAGAACCTTCGATTATCTTGAAATTCTGGCTTGTGGCCAATTTTGCCAAATTTGGGGAAGTACCAGTGGAGAAATCATCAAGGGCAACAACTTCGTGTCCTTCGTCCACCAGCCTTTCTGATAAATGGGACCCAATAAATCCGGCACCACCCGTGATTAGAATTCGCATATTCAAATTATAGTTGATTAAGCTGGCTATGTTGTCTACAAAACAGTCTAGAATGGAGAAATCGCAGAACCGAGGATGGGGATTTTTGTGGTGAACAGCAATCTGAATAGTTTTAGAAAAAAACCGCTAGTGAGCGTAATAGTTCCAAATTACAACTATGAGAGATATTTAGGTCAATGTTTGAATAGTATTATTCAACAAGATTACCCAAACATTGAGATAATTGTTATAGATGATGGGTCAACTGACGGCTCAGTTCAGCTAGTAGAAAAATATGCTCCAAAAGTTATTTTAGTGCAACAGAAGAATCAAGGGGTATCGAGTGCCCGTAACACCGGACTTATCAAATCGCGCGGCGAGTATCTTGCATTTATTGACGCAGATGATTTTTGGGATACAAGAAAAATTTCGAAACAGATGGAATTTTTACTTGAAGCAGGAGCCGATCTTGTATATTCCGGAGTACACATTGTTTCACCTGATGGATCAGAAATCATAAATACAATACTTCCTAAGTATGATTTAGACTGCTCTGCACGGTATCGGCAATATCCTAGTAGCGCAATAATTCTTTTAGGTACAAGCAATGCACTTTTTAAAAAATCGGTAATTTCAAAAAGCGGAATCTTTGACGTACGTTTATCCCAAAGCTCTGATTGGGATTTTTTTAGGCGGTTTACTGATCATGGGAAAGTCTGCAAATTGGAAGAGCCACTCACATATTATCGGGAGCATAGTGAAAATATGACAAGTAATTCAGAAGTATTTTGCTATGACACAATGAGGTGTGTTTCCAAAATGAATTTAGACGACAAAAAAGATTCCCCTATTTATAAACGCGCGAAGGTTCGATCAGCAGCATATTTCTTACTATTGAAGTATCTCATTAGCAAGGCAATCAAGTAATGTCATCCAAAGTGGAAGATATTAAAAATCTTAGAAGAGTGCTGATGATATTTTCTAATAGTTATGGAGGGCAGTATGCCCGTGACTTATCAAGAGGATTCAGCCAAGAGGGAATAAAAACAGGGTTCATTGCGCTGTCAGGCGCAGAAGCACCATCTTGGTTGCTACTGCACACTTCTGAGGATTTATCAAAAGGTTTCAAGGCTAAAGAAAACATTGTATTTAAATTGATTAAGGCTTTAATTGCCACGCTCAGGTTTAAACCACAAATTATACAGACGCATCTTTTTTATGGAGGAATAGTAGGTTTACTGATTGGAAAAGTTCTAAATATTCCCGTAATTCATACTCGGCATCATATTGATGAGCATTTTCAATCTGGGACCCATTTCCATAGAATCTTGGATAAACTGGTTGCGAGAAAATCAACGCATGTTATTGTGTGTTCCCAAGCAGCTAAAAATTGGCTAATTGAAATTGAAAAACTTCCTTCGGATAAAGTGACTGTAATAAATCAAGGATTTGATTTCAAAAAATTGTCTCCCTCAAGTGAAGAAATTGCCAAAGCTAAATTTGAGCTGCGATTTACGAATGACAATATTAATATAATTTGCGTAGCTAGGTATTCGAAAGTAAAAGGTCAAGAATATTTACTAAAAGCACTAATTGATCTAGTTGAGCTTGTCCCTACTATTCGACTTGTATTCATGGGACCCGGTGACAGCGATTGGTTATCCCAAATGGTGCAAGACTATAAACTTTCGAAATATGTTCAATTACTCCCAGAACGTAATGATGTTATTGCCTGCATTGCAGCATCTGATTTTATAGTTCACCCATCATTGGCAGATTCTTTCAGTCAATTAATTATTGAAGCACAAGCAGCAAAGGGATTACTTATAGCCACTGATATCGCAGCCGCCCGCGAGCAAATAATTGATGGAATTACTGGAATTATTATTCCACCCCGTAGTTCCATTGCAATTACTGAGGCTGTTCTCTATCTACTTAAGAATCCAAAAATAGCAAAATCAATCAGAGAATCCTGTTCTAAACATGTCAGTGAGGCTTTTACACTTGAGAGAATGGTCCATGAAGAACTTGAATGTCTAATAAAGTATATTTAGATTGATAGACAGCTTTAATTTGGAAAACACTCGTGAGAGTCCTCTTAAATTGATGGAGATAGCCTTATTTTGGTATGCTTAATAATTAGTAAAGAGAAAATGGCCGAAATCAAATGAAAAGATATATTCCTCAAGGTGTGATCGAAATCTGGCGAGATTTTCATCAGAAGCGTTTCGAAATTGCAAACGCAATTCCTACAGTATCTGACGTACTCACTGTGGGTGAATTTACTTACGGTATGGAACACTTGGAAATTCTTTTTCGAGACTCTGGCGCTAAAGTAGAAATAGGAAAGTTTTGTAGCATTGCTCGAGGGGTCAAAATTCTTTTAGGAGGTCATCACCGTCATGATTGGTCAACAACGTATCCCTTCGGAGAGGTATTTCAAGAGACATTTGGCGAGTATGTGCCAGTCAATCAGCAGAAGAGCAAAGGTTCGGTGATAATTGGTAACGATGTTTGGATTGGGCTTGGAACTACAATTATGCCCGGAATAATTGTTGGTGATGGAGCAGTAATTGCCGCGAATACGCATGTAACTTCTAATGTGCAGCCCTACAGCATTGTCGGTGGAAATCCAAGTAGATTAATTAAATTTCGCTTTGATCAGGAAATAATCAATGAACTTCTGGAATTAAGATGGTGGGATTTACCAATTGAACACGTCAAAGAAGTGCAAAAAATATTGACACAGGAACCAACTTTTGAAACTTTGAAGCGCCTGCAGGAGATTCGCGATGCAGTCGACTAGAAGAGTCATGGGGCACCGAGATTCAGTTATTTTAAAATTAGAAGGAGGACTGGGTAACCAACTTTTTCAGTTTGCCGCAGGATATTATCTCGCATCAAAAAATAACACCTCACTTTACATAGACCAGTATTCAATTCCACTGACAACATTTTATGGTGAAAAATCATTTGGATTTGAGCAATTTGAATTCAACCCAATAAATGGATTCTGTCATTACAAAGTCTTGAAACACATTCCAAATTCATTTATAGTCAATCTTTCTAAAAGACACATAATCGTTAAGAGACTAATTCTAAAATTTAGAATGCTGACGAGTAATATTCTCAGAATACCTGTTTATGCTGAGAAGAACGAAAACCCAGAGCTTTCTGATTTTTACAAGATTAATGGAGCCACCAAACTGCATGGAAATTTTCAGTCCTGGCAATTAGTTGAGAATGCTGCGCTATACGGCTTCCCTAAGATATTAAAATTGAAAAATACTCCAGATTGGATTCTTGAACTGAATGCATCTAAGAAATTTCAAGAAAGTTTGGTACTACATCTACGAGTCGACAAAATTGCAAGATCGAATCTAACTTTCCAACAACCAAGCGAAAATTATTATTTAAAGGCGATTAAAATCGCACAATCAATGAAATCTTTTAACAAACTTTATGTGTTAAGCGATGATATTTCTTTCGCCCAAACGGTTTTTCAGAATAAACTACCTAAAGACATCGAATTTCTTGAAATGCCAATCCATGCTTCCCCAGCTGAACGTCTCTACTTCATGAGTTTGTTTGGTGGAATAATTTGTGCAAACAGTACTTTTTGCGGATGGGCAGCATGGTCAATTTACAATTCTGGCGGGCTTGTTATTGTGCCACTGCCATATGGCGATGGTAAGGTGCCAGGTTCTCGAGATTTTCCAAACAGTTGGATCAAGCTAGATAAAGTTTCGGGAGTGCAATTAGACTAGGGTAGTATCCTCGCGTTGCAGTCTAAATTAGGGGTTAGGAATTGTAATGAAAGTTCTATTAACCGGTGCTGGTGGATTCGTTGGTCACCACACACTCTCCCATTTACTGAAAACTACTAATTGGGAAATAGTAGTAACGGACTCATTTAAACATTTCGGAATTTCGGCAAGAATTCGCGCAGTGTTTGATGAGTTACCAAATGAAGTGTCAAGAGTAAAAGTCGTTACGCACGACCTAGTTTCACCAATAGATGCTATTACTGCGAGGGAATTTGGTAACCCAGATGTAATTATTAATATGGCAAGTGAGTCGCATGTTGATCGCTCTATATCTGATCCGAGACCGTTTGTTGAAAATAATGTGGCTATAGCGCTTACACTTCTTGAATATGCTCGTACACTTCCAAAACTGAAGTTATTTATCCAAATTGGGACTGATGAGGTGTATGGGTCAGCCCCTGTTGGAGTTAATCATATTGAGTGGAGTGCCCAAATCCCTTCCAACCCCTATTCTGCAAGTAAGAGCGCGCAAGAAGCGATTGCAATATCCTATTGGCGGACGTTTAATGTTCCAGTAATTCTTACAAATACGATGAATATTATCGGTGAAAGGCAAGATGTTGAAAAGTTTGTACCACTAATTATCCGCTCCCTACAACAATCAACCCCAGTGCCAATTCACGCTCTAGAAGAAAACGGAAAGTGGAAATCAGGAAGTAGATTTTATTTACATGCCCGAAACCAGGCGGACGCTTTAAGATTCTTAATTACACACTTTATTGCTTTACCTGTTAGATATACGGATGGGCTTGAGAAGCCCGAAAGATTCAATGTGCGAGGCGAATTAGAAATCAATAATGAGGATATGGTTACGTTAGTGGCTAAATTTTTAGGTATAACGGGTACAAAAGACAAAATAGTTCAATTTATCAATGTAGAAGGAACTCGTCCGGGCCATGATTTAAGATATGCCTTAGATGGTGAAAAATTATTAAAACTAGGCTGGAAGCCACCTGTAGCATTTGAAAAATCACTTGAACGAACCGTACATTGGACTGTAAACAATCCTATTTGGATATCGCTTTAGTCGAGATGTGGAACGGTAGCGATCGTCAACTAATAAGAGCGTTAGCTGTCCTTTCTTCAAGCGATAGGCGCAAAATTTATGCCGCGACAGGACTTCAAATCCTTATGGGTGGATTAGACCTCTTAGGTGTGGCTGCTATTGGCTTGTTAGGTGCGCTTTCTGTAGGGGGCTTACAGTCTAATGCTCCAGGAGAGCGCGTGACTAAGGTATTAGGTATTTTAGGAATACGTGACTTTGATTTTCAAACACAGGCCATAATCTTGGCGTTAAGTGCGGTTCTCCTTCTAGTTGGCAGAACAGTCTTGTCAATTTTTTTCACTCGTCGAATTCTATTTTTTTTGAGCAGGCGAGGAGCGAAAATTTCGGCTGATCTTATTTCAAGATTGTTGTCGCAACCATTATTAATAGTACAATCAAGGACTACACAAGAAATTGTATACTCGGTAACCTCAGGTGTAGAAAGAGTAGTATTGCAAGTCTTAGCCACCTCAGTTGTTTGGATTTCTGATTTTGCATTATTAATTGTTATGCTAATTGGATTAATCATTGTAGATCCCATAACGGCACTTTCAACTTTTATTGTTTTTATCATTGTTGGTTTTTTCATGTATAGATTTATGCATTTGAGAGCCAACGACTTAGGAATCAGAAATTCTAAACTTAATATTCAAAGCAATGAGAAGATAGTTGAAGTTTTTGCTTCCTACCGTGAATCTGTTGTTCGCAATAGGCGCGACTATTACGGTAGAGAGATAGGTAAATTACGGTATTCATTAGCTGAAACTTCCGCTGAAATGGGTTTTCTTCCGTATGTTAGTAAGTATGTTATTGAAACTAGTGTAGTACTCGGTGCCGTGCTAATCGGCGCAGTTCAATTCATGCAACAAAATGCAGCACACGCAATTGCGACTCTTTCTATTTTTCTAGCAGCAGGAAGTAGAATTGCCCCAGCAGTGCTCAGATTACAACAAGGGTTAATCACCATAAATACCGGACTCGGTGTTGCAGCACCCACCCTCGATTTGATCGAGAGCCTTGGAGATGCACCTCTCACAATAAGCATAAATGACGATTTGGACACGAGGCACATTGGATTTAATCCAGAACTCTTGATTGAGAATATCAATTTTAGTTACCCCAATTCAACTCGCAATGCAATCTCAAATATAAATTTAAGAATTAAACCGGGTTCTTCAGTAGCTTTTGTTGGTCCATCAGGCGCTGGAAAAACGACAGTCGTTGATGTGCTGCTGGGAGTATTGAATCCAACGAAGGGGTCTGTTCGAATTTCAGGCCAAACGCCTTTAGAGGCGATTACCAAATGGCCAGGTGCTATCTCTTATGTACCACAAGATGTCGTTATTGTGGCGGGTTCAATTAGAGACAATGTGTCATTAGGCTATCCACCCAGCGTTGCTTCTGATGACTTGGTTTTAGACGCTCTGAAAGTTGCACAGCTCGGAAAATTCGTTGAAGATTTACCTGATGGAATTGAAACCAAAGTTGGAGAACGTGGCACACGAATTAGTGGTGGACAACGTCAGAGGCTAGGTATCGCGCGAGCAATGTTTACTCGCCCCCTATTATTGGTTTTAGATGAAGCTACAAGCTCATTAGATGGAGAAACAGAGGCCAATATTTCGGAATCTATTAATGCATTGCATGGATTAACTACAGTAGTGATAATAGCTCATCGGCTTTCTACAGTAAGACATGCGGACTTGGTAGTTTATCTATCTGACGGAGAAGTCCTTGCGACCGGAACCTTTGCAGAAGTTAGAGAAAAAGTTTCTGACTTTGATAACCAGGCAAAAATTATCGGCCTCTAATCTTAGTTATTCAACATTCTAGAATAGATATCCAAGTAATTTCGTACACCGTTATCCATGCTGAAGTAATTCTCAGCAACAAATCTGCACCTGTCTGAAGTATTTTTATCTGAAATAAGCTCAATTAATTTATCAACGCTCTCGTCTAAACTATTTAAGTTACCGTCTATAATGACTCCAATATCAAATTTATCAATTAATTCATCCATGTCGCCTAGACCCCTATTCACCACAATCGGTCTTCCACAAGCTAGAAATTCTGCTATTTTCGTAGGCATCGAGGCTTTAAGCGACGGCCCACTATCAATTTTACAAATAGAAATTCCAAAATTGTAAAGTGGGATCAAATCAGCCATGTCTTTTTGCGTCGAAAGAAAAACTTTTGTTTCGCCAACCTCTAAGTGGTTCGTTTCTGACTCAAACGGTCTTGCCCAGTGCGTCTCAACTGAAATGCGCTTTCTAAGTCTGTCCATAAACAATCTACTAATTTCAAGATCATAGAATTTATTGTAAGTTCCAGAAAAAAGAGCTTTAAAAGTTTCTGGAGGATTTTTTTGATTTACAAATAAATCTGTATCAACGGAAGTAGCAACTACTGTTCTGAATTTTGGCAATGCTCTATTACGAGCTTCAAGTATAGGTACTACTGCCTTTGTTAGAGTTGACATCCCAAGACTATTATTTGCTGAAAAATCTTCCAATTTTCGATAGACTTTATAAAGGGTTTTATCTACATACGAATCATTAATTATAACTTTTTGATCCGCCCATAAGCTTCTGACGTCCCAAAGTACCTTGTCATGGCCTTTGGAAATAGCAGCTGCAGTAGGGATGTCACTACGGGCGTGTATCAAATTAGTTGGAAGTATTAGTCTTCTCATATCAATTAATCTGGAAGTGCCACCGAAGATGCCTCTATGACCAAATGGCCTGTACGTCCAATCCACACCCGAAGTGATAAGTGAATCCTGCAATTCAGTCGATGGTAGAAATTTCTCAAAGCTGATTAATCTAATTTTCAAACCTTCAAGACTCAGTTTTCTGATTAGAGGAGTAATTTGACTGCTCCCGACACCTTCAGAAAGTGAATCAATTGTAAGATATGTTAAATCATAATTTGGCATGTGTTTCACAATTCAACTCAAAGCTGATTCGATTGCGGCATCCCACTTCTTAAGCAAGATAGATTTATTGTGATTCTCTCTTAAGTAATTCTGGCCACCAAGGATCTGTTCACTCCTGAAACTAGGGTCTTCCAGCATTCTTCCAAATTTCTGCAGCCACTCGTCCATGGAATTACAAATAACATCGACTCCCGCTGCTTCTGCGACACGACGGTAAGCGTGGCTTGGGGAAGTTAAGCAGGGTAATCCCATGCGCCACATAATTAGTAGCCGATTTTCTGGTTTCAAACTTTGCATTGGGATAGAAAGATCAATTGGAATCATCGCGACTTTTGCGTATGCGGCTGTGTCAAACAAATTTGATGTACTCCATGTAATGAGGTTACATGAACGGCTTATTTGTCCCAAATCTTTTCTAAGCAAATCTATAGTATCCATTTTAAAATATTTATTCAAAGTTTTGTAGTAATGCGTATCAGTCACTAAATCCAATTCAATTTCATATTTATTTACAAGTTCTAGCAATGTACTTGTAATTTGTTTAATACCTCCAATAGTTGCTGGCTGCCCTTCCCAAAGAATCCTATTATTACCTTTTTTAACAGGAATTCGATCAGAATAGTCAATGTATGGAACCTCTTCATGAAAATCTAGAATTACATGAGTATTAGCATTGAATTCCCGCACAATGGCAGCTTGTTCAATTGAAGAGCAGATTACAATTTTAGAGTTTCTGCAAAATTCTTTAACATGTTCACTAAACGGTTTGATTGGTCCCGTTAACCCTTTAGTCATTCTTTTTGCAAACCCTCGTGCAAGGTCTTCCCTAAAGTTAAGGGGAGTAAGATAAGAATCTACAAGATCTAGAACTACAGGTATTTTTGACTCTAGAAATATTCTAGAATTAAAATCAGAATTTTCACTTGCGATAATTACATCTATATCTGAATGTAGGTCTTGCGTAATTGTATGACCGCGGCTGTCTGCCCAAAATACTAGTCGCCGCCGATCTCCGGCTGCTTGCAGATTAGAAGATAATGGCCAGTATCCAATTCGGAGAGCTTTCATAAACTTAGGGCCCATTCTAATCCCGTGATAATTGTGTCGCGCGGCGTCCAGCCAGACTTCAGAATGGGAGACTCTTCGCTCACAACGAAAAATTCACCGAGGCCAAAACTTTTAGAGTTGGTATCAGAAAGTTTGTAAGGTATCTCTAATTTGTCTGCCAGTTTCAATAAAAGTTGCACATTTGTATAGCCAAAAGAGGTACCAATATCAATCTCCGCAGGTAACTTATGCTCGATTAACCAGGATATAGCGGACGCGACGTCCCGAGAAGTAGTCCAGTCGTGCACAGAGGTGGTATCTGCAAGTTGAATGTCAGAGCCAGTCGATAGCGCATGAAATAGCTGCGGAATTAACCTTTTCTTATCTTGGCCTGGACCATAAGGGTAGAAAATTCGTGCCCAATTAAAATGAATACTTGAGTTCTCTAGAATTTTACTTACTTCATTGAATGCCCAGACTTTTTGTTCTGCATAAAGTATTCTTGGATTAAGTAGTGTTTTTCCCGCAATTATCGGTTTATTCTGCAGACCATATTCTGCACAAGTTCCTAACACAATAAGATGTTCAACATCCGAATTCAAGAGATGACTGGCTAATCTTTTAGTAAATCTAGCGTAGTCAAAATTTGATGTGTCGCT
>Ga0114971_10002220_pt1 | contig 13406 bp, 19 predicted proteins | sample M_140625_MF_Meta_FD_87320 | JGI IMG/M metagenome (GOLD analysis project Ga0114971, IMG submission 87320) | Freshwater microbial communities from Lake Montjoie, Canada to study carbon cycling - M_140625_MF_MetaG | ecosystem: Environmental > Aquatic > Freshwater > Lake | place: Lake Montjoie... | reverse complement strand
ATGTAAGTAAGAAAGCTTCTTGGATTACACCAGTTCCAGGTGGAGTTGGACCGATGACGGTTGCCGGATTGATATTGAATACATACGAATCATGGAAAGCCAAATATTTTATAAACGAATGATATGAAAAAAAAGAATCTAAAAAAAATTGCGAATCTAATCTCAAATGAAATCAATAATAACTATCCGGTTAAATCCTCCGAAGAAGAGTATAGATCGGATTATGATCCGGAAGTTTCCGAAAAGTTTAGAAAACTGGTATTGAATATTATACAATACAAGGAAAATATTGTTATCAATATTATTGATAATCGATTTTCGATATCGACGAATGACGTAAATGTAATCAAAAACTCTTATATGCCAAAGTCAAAGAATCTAAACAAGGTCTACAATGAAGATGACTATTTGGAAATAATGGTCGACGAAAAGGGATTCTACATAAACCTGGGTTATAGAAAGCGTTCTCGCTACGCGGACGATAAAATGTTCAAAGATCTTTCCCCTGCTATTAGAGAAAGGCTGAAAGAGATAAACTTTGAAAACTTTGACGACATCTGGAGCGACGTGATGAAGAAATCAGGGGTTATCAGAGACAACAATTTAGACGAATTAGGAATATGAGTTTGAATATGACAGATAACTTACTTAAATAAATTAAAATGAACATAAACGATTACATCAAAGACTTATCAATCAAAGATAAGAAAACACTTTCGCAGAAAACTTTAAAGCTTGTGGAAGAAGTAGGCGAATTGGCACGAGTTATTTTACCATACGATTCGGCACACGGAACTAACCACCGATTTACTGATAGAGATGCTATCTTAGAAGAGCTGGTTGATGTTTATTTGACAAACATATCTATCTCACACTCATTGGGATTCACTGATGAAGAGTTTAATGATATGTTAGTTAAGAAAACTGAGAAATGGGGTTCACTTCAAGCAAAAGAAGAACAAGCAACTTTTCCACTTCCATTTGAGATACACGTTACGGTTGATATGGAAAGAATTATTGATGGTGATGGTGACTCAACTAATGGTAAAAAATTATTTATTAAAGATTTCAAAAATCAATGCTTATCAATTGGTGTTAAGCCAATTGTAATTGATTTAGAGATTAATGACGGTTCAGTAATCAAAGACATTATGACATCTTCCAAACACTTTGGTGATAATAGAAGTGCTTATGAAGAGTCTGAACGAATTGTTAAAGAGTTAAGACATAGAGGTTATAAAGTAGTTAGAAATAAGATTGAGAGCGTCCCTTGGCACCCCGCTGCACCAGTTATTTCAACTGGTAGAGAAATTGAAAATGGTTGCTATTTTGAATCTCATATAGGTGTGACTATTCTTCCTAATCAGAAAGAAGATTTAGAAACATTTATAAGATCAACACTGAACAACGGACATCTTATTGAGTTAAGTGGTACTGCAAAACTTTCTCAGAACTTTTTTAAGAAGTCTAATGATGGTAGTAGGTTCGTCAACATGCTTACTTATAGAAGCAATATGTGTGGTAGACCTTTGTTTGAGGCAGAAGTCAAAGGAATTAAACATTTACTGAAAGAAGAAGGATTTGACTTTGAAAAAGTTGAAGTAGAGTATGCAGTATATGATACTAACGTAACACACGACGCAAAATGGATCACTGGAAAATAAAAGATATGATAAAGAGTGGCCAGATTCACTGCAAGAAAGGAGACAAAGTCGTTGTCTTTCGTAGAAAGAAATCTGGATATCCTAGAGGCATATTGGATGGTGTTGAGTATACGGTTCGTCATACGGATAATGAGTCATTAAGTGTGGCAGTACACTCTTCTGATGGTGTCGGATGGATGTCTCCTATAAAAGTTCATAGAAGCTATATGGTTCCTAAAAGTATATGGAGAGATTGGAGACTAACTTTAATATTAGAAGATTAACTTTGTAGTTTATTGATAATATTCTCTCCCTTTTCATCATGTCTTATTTCAGACTCGATAAATAAACGCAATCTCTTTGACATATCCAACCCGTTGCGCTCGCATAATTCTTTATATTTATTTAGTAGATTCTTATCCAATCTAATTGATAGATTTCCTATTTTATTCTCAATCATAACTTAATTTATTTTTTGGTTGTCTACCATCATATCGCTTACCATCTTTAAACCTAATTGATATTCTGGTTCCTGAATCATGTAATATTCTACTGACCATCATTATTGTTAGATTCTCTTGCTCGCCTATTGTTTTTATATTTAGACCAGAATTATATAATTCGATAATTTTATCAATATATTCAATAGAAAATGTCTTAGTATTGATCTCACTACCTTTGTTCATATCGATTTCAATTTTTTCGGATTTTAGAAGCCTAGACATTCTTTGCTTGCTTATTGAATATTTTTTAACTAAAGCATTTCTGGATAATTTTTTATTGACATAGTCATCGATGATATCATTCTTTAATTCATTTGTTATGATGACATACTTATCTGGATTAATACCCTTTGATTTAAGCTGTTGTCTAATTATATCGTTTTTTCTTTCATTATTTGAAATCGTATCGCCACCATCGCCACCATTTGATATATTATAGCCATTTTTTATAGAATCAAAGAATATAATATATTGTTTTTCTTTTTCATTTATAATATCAATATCATCACTTTCAAATAGAATATCCCATATGATATTATCAAATCCATATTTATTTATGGCTCTATTCATTTTAGTCGAATTATAATTTTCATAAGTGCTGTTATAAAAATGAGACATTTTTCTATTTTCAAAATTCTTACTTTTCCCTATATAAACTTTACCATTGGGAAAAATTGCCTTGTAAACTACCTTCATTACATATTATTACTTTTTATTACATTATATATTAAAACTTTAATATCTCTTTTTATATAATAAATAAAAAATAATTTTATGCCTAAATTAATATTAAATACGATTGTAAAGGATGAAGCACATTGCATATTAATAATGTTGGAATCTGCGGCTAAAATATCCGATGCGATTGTTATCGCCGATACCGGATCAACCGACGGTACTCAAGATCTTATAAGAAAATTCGGAGAAGATAACAATATACCAACATATGTTTTTGAAAGACCATTTGATGACTTTGAAAAAAGTAGAAACTTTGGAATGGAGAAAGCACGTGATGTTGTTAAAGAATTGGGTTGGGATTCTAATGATTGTTGGACTTGGTGGTGTGACGCAGATGAAACTATTATTGTTGATCCTAAATTTGATAAGAAACAATTCAACAAGGATTTATTTATGATAAATACCTATATAGGACAAATGAAGTATACCAGAAATACTTTTGCAAGAGTCTCTAAGCCATTTAGATTTTATGGACCAGTGCATGAATTCATCGTTTGTGACGAACAAAACATCACTTCGGGATTGGCAGAAGATGTTCATGTAGATGTTAAGATGATTGGTAAATCTTGGCAAGGAGACATCGCAGAGAAATATGCAAGTCATTCTTACAAGCTTGAGGCATACATCAACAAGAACAGACAAGATCCTAGATGGATATTCTATACCGCACAATCGTATCATGATTCCGCGTCTATCAAAGACAACAAGGAAGAAAACGAAGAGCGCCTAAGAAGATCTTTGAAATACTACAGAGAAAGAGTTTCAAGAACCGATGGTTATGCAGAGGAAATCTACTACGCACAATATCGTATTGGAACAATCATGAGAATTATCGAAGAACCTTGGCACATGACTCATATGGAATTGCTTAAGGCATACCAAATCGATCCGCTTAGAGGAGAGTCTATAAAAGTAATCATAGATCATTATTTGCAAATGGGAGATTGGAACATGGCTTATTTGTATTCTAAGTTCGCAAAGACTACTTTCCACGGAAAGAATCCTTATCCTACAAGATTGCTTTTTGTAGACGAGGCGACGTACGTTTGGCGTTTTGCAGAGGCGCATGCTGCAGCAGCTTTCTATACAGGAAGAATGGATGAGGCTAAACAAACTTATCAAGAGATTGTAAATCTAACAAAAACACATCCACAATTCTTTGGACCAGATGATTTGAACAAAATACAGATGAACGGACAGTTTTTCTTAAAATAAAAAAAGGCACTCAAAAATGAGTGCCTTTTTTATTGAAAATCTAATTTATCCTTTTTGACATTTCTATTTATATAACCACAAAGTGGTTGTAAATTGATATAATGATTTATTTTTATAACTTCTTCTTCACTTTTCGCACTTGAAACTGGTATTATGTGATCTATATCCCATCCGTAATTTAATTCACCATTATATATCCCGTAGTTATCCCAATTCATCCAATTCTCAAATTTAGATTCTAAATAGACTTTAAATTCTTCTATTGTACAACCTAAAATATTTATAGTCCTTGTATTCTTTTTATATCCTTTATACTTTATTGAGTTTTTTATCAAACATTTTACATTACATTGAAACTTATAAATTTTATCATTTTTTATTCTATTCAAATGATAATTTGATGAATAACTTATTAGTTTTTCTCTATTATTGTTATAATAATTTTTTTTATACTCTTTGGCATTTTCTTTATTATCATCTCTATAATCTTTACATCTTTTTAAGATATTTTCTTTGTTATCTGCATAATATATTTTTTTACGTTCTTTCTCATTTATTATATGTTCATCACTATAAACTTTACCTTTTCTCCACTTTTTAGTATCACTATTTCTACACTCTTTACAAACACCATAATGTCCATCTATTGAGTTCTTTCTTTTTCCAAAATATTCTATTGATTTATTTAATAGACATCTACTACAAACTTTCATAATATTCTTTTTATTTTTATATATTAAAATAAAAAAATGGAAACTTGACGAAGCACAAAAAACTTTTTGTAATAATTTATATATAATAGGAATGGAAGAAGATAAATACAACGACTTAAAAAGTCCAGATAAAATGGAAGACTATGTGAAAGCGATTGAGTATTTAAAACTTGCAGAGATGCACATGTCTAAAGCTCTTTTGGGTAAAAATCGACGTGGGGTTCTAACAGACATTTCTAATGCTGCATATAGAATAAAAAGTGAATATTTGAATGATTAAGATTATAGTTGCTATGTCAAAAAACAGGGTTATTGGAGATTCTAATACCCTGATTTGGCATTTACCGGAAGATTTAAAAAGATTCAGACAGCTTACTACTGGTAATACAATTGTTATGGGTCGTAAGACTTATGAATCAATTGGGAAACCACTTCCTAATAGAAGAAGTATAATCATAACAAGGAATCCTGATTATAAGGTTGAAGGTTGTGAGGTTGTAAACTCTTTAGAAGAAGCACTTTTGCTGTCGAACAATGATTGTTTTATCATCGGTGGTGGCGAGATATATCGTCAAGCTATAGGTATTGCGGATAGGATATATCTTACTCTTATAAACAAGGAATTCGAAGGAGACACATCGTTCCCAGAACTTAAAGACTGGGTAGAGGTTTCTTGTGAGGATTTTAGCAACGATGATTTTGAATATTCATTCATAGAATATGAAAGGTTTAGTTTTTAACTAAAAAGCCACTCATTTGAGTGGCTTTTTTATTTATTTGAAATCATATTCTAAGGTTATGCTATGTCCTGTCTTGTTTCTTATCTGAAGGTCTTTGTAGAAATAGTCTTCTATACAATCGTGTATCTCTCCTTTTATCTCCCAGCCAATCTTTTCGTCATCAACAGCTTCTTCAAGATCTAATGTCCTACCATCGTCCATTATTATGCTCACCTCTCCACCTGGCAATATCTCACAAAATATTTCAACATCATCTTTAATATCATAGCTTACTATTTCGATGTCGAACTCGTATCCACCCTTAGATATGTGATAATCATTACCTCTTAATATCGAATCGATAATCTGCTTTGCCTTTGATCCTAGATATTCTCTGAACCACTTATCTACTTTTTGAATTTGCTGGTAGTTGAAAATACAAAGTTTCTGTAACCTATCGTTGTCTAAAACTGGATCTTCTTTCCACATCTTCAATAGTATGTTATTCTGCAACTCTTCGATGACCGAATTATTTTCCAGGTTTTTCATTGTGATGATATGATCATATTCTTCACAGAATTCTGATTTAACTATCCAGCATATGGTCTTTCCCTGTAGGTCGCGAGCACCTATTGCTGGCTTGCCTATGTAGACAAGTTCGTATCCGATATCCTGTAATCGACCAACGGCAGATTCCAAGTCTTCTTCAGAAGGCATATTAGAAATCTCGTATAGCATGCAATAGTCTTTTTCATGACCGAAAAGTTTATGGCTTTCCGTCATCTCGACCATTACCCATTTGATATCTTCGAGTGTGTCTTCGATATTGTTATTGAAGTTTTCGTATAACTTTAGGTATTTCATATATTATTTAAAAAAAATTCTTTGCTATTTTGGTAATCTGTGTTGCCCCATTTTGACAAATGTTAAAGTGTTCAACTCCAGGAATAATTTCCACTTTTGTATTAACATTAGGGAATTCGTTTTTATTTTTTTCTACTTCTTCTTGAGTTAGATTACCATCTTTTATTTTCCCGGCTCTTAATATAAGAACTTCAATATTATCATCTAAAGTTTCTGGTTTTTTAGGATTTCTCATTATAGTACCACCTAATCCATTAGCCTGTGTTTTTAAAAAATCTATATAACCTTTCCAATCACTTTTTGGATCACAATAAAATAATCCTAAGTCATGTTTATCTTGTACAATCCAAACATCATTAGTATCTTTAATTTTATTTAATGTCATTATATCTTTAATAAAATCAACATCAGGATAGACATTTTTAGAAGATGATTTAATGGTAGTGTTTCCAAAGTAATCTTCTGGTAATTCGAATCTTTTACCATTCAACCATATTCCAGAAGGATTTAATTTTGATGGATAATGTTCTCCTTTTCCAATTTCATTAGGTTCATCAATAAACTCAATAACCAATGACTTAGATTTTCTCCATTTTTCGTATTCAACCTGTCTATTAAATACAAAATCTTTTATCGTGCATTTCTCAAGATTAAAATTTTGATCATTTTTTTCTATTTTAGATTTTATTTCTTTTGAAAAAGAATAATTAAATTGAGTCATTTGATTTTCATTGGCTTCTTCGCCTTTATTTAGAGTAAATTTACCAGTTTTCTTATCAGCCTCATAAAATGGAAGCACAAGGCAGTGATATCTTCTAGGGGTATTGTTTTTTAGTGTATTATGAACATATCTATCTACATAATCTGCATTAGGTGCAGCAGCATCAACACATATAAACTTACCTTTGAAATTCTCACCAAGAGACTTTATTATCCAAAAACCAAAACTAGTTCCCATAGAAAATCCTAAAACATTCAATTGTGATAGTTTGTTGCCTAGTTTTTCTTCTAATTGTTTGGCTATATCAGAACATATGTCTTGAGCATTTCCACTTTTACTCCCATTATAATAAAAAGTGAATAGGTTAAATCTATCTGATAAAAGAGGGGCAAGAATAGTATAGTCTATTTTAGGTTTACCATCTCCACCAGGAATTAACAATAATGGTGGTAAATCTGGATTAGATTTAATACCAGGATAAGAAATTACTTTATTCATTTCTTTTTTTGACTCTGTGATTAATCTAAATTGTTCATATAGCTTTAGGTATTTCATTGTTGAGTTAAATACTTTTTAGTATATATAAAAAAAAGAAACCCAAGAACGTATCCTTGGGTCGGTCTATGAATACTATTCATAGAGGGGTAAGTCTTTTATTTAGAAAGAAGTTTGATTAAATCTTCAGTTATAATTGAAATCATTTTTCTACCATCTATAGTAACTAAAGGAATATTTTTAACCATTGAGTATTTGTCGTTTCCATCAACGTTAATAGATTCAATCATCTTACATACTTTGGCATCTTTTGAATATTTTTTCAAATAATAACCTTTTAATTCAGTTACGAATTGATTTAAGTCAACACCTTCTTTGTTGTTGTATTTAACCATTTGAAGCTCGTTGTCTTGTTTTTCAACCATAATGTACCAGATAGATTTCTTACTTACTTTTACGTTCTCTAAGAAGTTATAAGCTTTAGAAGCTTTTACATTTTTTGGAAACTTAGCAACTTTTCCGTGTGTAGTTACATTTTCGTTTTTCTCTTCATCAGATTCTGAATCAAACTCATTATCTTCTTCTGAAAGGTTTATATCTTGCTCTTTTGGTTGAATGTTTTTTCTAGACATTGGTTTTTCAATCTTTTTAGATTCTTCAGGTGTGTTTGGTAACATAGGTCTATCAGAGTCCGTATCGGGCTGTGTACTAAGTTCAACTTCTTCAATCTTAGGTGAACCTTTGATATCTGAGAATTTTTTGAATCTAACTATTTTTCTATTTTCTGCCATTATTAAATTTGCTAATGTTTTCTATTATATATTAAATAAATATAATAGTTTTCCTTATTTTCTTTATTTTCTTACCTATTGTGCTTATAATGGTACTTATCGACAATATAATTCCTGAAATTTTTCATTATATTCATTTGATCAAACATTTTTCCAGTAAGAGGTTGAAGTTTTTTAAGAAACTTACTCATCATATCATTCTCATATAGATAAGGAGAAAGCATTTTATCAAGCATATTATTCTCATAATCTGTCCATTCTGTATCATCGTCATGACGATGTTTCATATAATAAACCTCAGGTATTTCTCTTTCTTCGTGTAGCATTATTTAATAGGTTTATTTTTTGCATCAACTGTTCCTTTTTTGATAATATTCACAGATTTTAGTCCGTTGCTTTCAATATCAGAACTATAATGAACAGCGTCTCTATTATTCCAACCACCTCTGATTATAGGCATCTCTTCTGGATCAAATAGTATATCACCTAAAATTGAATCCAATCCTAATGTTGTAGTAGGATCATAGTTAGGAAGTTGTCTAGCCACACCAGTATCCGCATACTTACTTAATTGATTCTGCATCTCCTGTATCATATTCTTATGATAGTCTTCATTCTTTTTTGATACAAATTGAATATCAACAGAGTGTATATCTGCAATACTTGATAACTCTCTAATTATATCTAACTTAGGTATTCTATCTATTCTAGATAATGATAAGAAATAGTTTGATATCTTTTCTAGAATCTGTGAGTTAACAGATTCATCTGACGCATCAGAATAAGGTATCACGAATATGTTCATCACATAATATGATAATTTAGGATTTACTATTTTATATTTACGTGTAAGTTGTATAACTCCTGATGTTCTTAAATAGTTATCTACTTTTGATTTCTCATAAGTATCCAAAGTAAACGCACTTTTATCTATTGTGAAATAATCTGAGTTCTGATTTTTGAAAAGGTTTATATTGGGAACTACTGCTATGAATATCGTACCTGATTTCTCATATGCGTTTACATGTGAGAATACACCAAGTTTTTTTATTTCGTATGCATATTGTTGTGGTAGTGCCAAGACAAAATTATTACTGGCGATAGGAAGTATAGTTCTGGTGAAGTCTATTGATTCTCCGTCTGCACCAAAAGTAATATCATTATATATGTCTACATCAAATACTTTATCAACATCTAGTGTTTGTCCATTTCCGTCTAATACACTACCTATGAAAGACCAATCGTTTCTCGTTCTTCTGAATATGTTTCCTAAAGATCCTTCTGTACATAAATAAGATATTTGTATAGGTGCTCCTAAAGGAGGCATTGCTCCAAATCCACCGTTTCCAAATATTATATCGACACCACCATTGAATCCGGTTCTAACGACTACCGCTTGTTCATCAGGTATCATCTCATATATGTGTTTTTTAATAGTCCACATATCACCATTTACAGTAACTTCTATATTAAAATTTTCAACATCTTTTTGTCCTGTTTCATTTGAACTAATAGTTTGTAATGGTTGTGCAAAACCTGTATAGTTCTTTATTACCCATTTTCCTTGTATTATAGGAACGAAGAATTGATAGTTTGGATTCAACCTATGTGTAACTCTTTCAGTTCCTATGTTGAATGAATAATCTAAAGAATTTGTTTTGTTTTTAATATTAAGCTTGTTAAGAAATGTTATTTTCCCACCTGGTACATCCTTTTCTAATTCTATATTAGATTTCAATGTAAACTTTAAAGTACCACTAGCACTTATTGCTCTTCCTGGAATATGACCTGCAAAAATGGCAGCATTTTTAATTATTCTTTCGTTAATATTGTTTGGTGCTGTTATGTCTAATCCATTCATAGCGTTTTTTAGATATAAAAACGATAATTGGTGTAGGTTCTCTATAACACCCAATATTTGACCATAAGGAGAAGCAGTACTAAAGAGTATGCTTGCCTTATTGTATTCAGCCTTTAAGAAATCTTCTATTTCTCTTTTAATAGAACTAAATCGTATTTCTATAAAATTCATAATTATTTACCTATTTTTAATAAATAGTCTTCGCTGAATCTATTTTTTTCAATTATATCTTCTACATCGGATACTATTGTATCTGTAGTTGAAATTCTTTCAATAAGATAAGAAGAACTATTAGAAGGATCTGAATAGTAAGACCATGAGAATTTATCATTCTCTATGTTTTTCTTAGTTATAATCATCTTCACTTCTTTTGATTCTTTCAAAGCAGATACTTCAAAATAGTTACCAAGTTCTTTATTTGACTTCTCACTTATTCTAACCTCTTCGAAATTGTTAATAAGTCCGCCATGAACTTTATTTATGTTGATCTTTATCATAATTTTTTATTTGGTTTTAAGTATATATTAAAATATATGTACCGCTTACCATTTTTCTATTATATTTTTTAAATATATACTTTAATAAAAAATTAACTAATAAAATGGGTGAAATAAAATACGCAATTGAAATATTCAAAGCACATGGTTACATTGGTTTAGCACTTGCTATATTAATTGCTATATTAATTGGTGTATTAAAAGGTGGTATGTTTAAAAGATTTTGGTTATATATTAGTGATAAGTTTGTTGAATGGTTCATGAAAGAAAAAATAAAAGATAGTAAGACTGCTTTGGCTACCAACATAACTGAAACTGACATAACAAGTCATGAAATATTCAATTATATAAACCTTTGGAAATATTCAATGGTTCCTACTATGAACTTCTCAACTGAATACAGAACAATTGTTTTTAGAAAATACCTTACGATATATTTAGGATGTTATAGAGATGATTTGAAAGAATTTCTTCAAGGTGATTATAAATCTATGGGTAACAGTGAAATAAAAGGTGCTTTTTTGGATTTGATAAACAAAATAATCTATGACTACGAAAGAATGATGACCGATGCAGGTATTCCTAAAGTAGTAATAGAAAAGATGAAGGTTAGAAACAACGACACAATAAATCTTACGATAGATTTGATTGAAGGTATATGTGGATCAAACTTCTACGATTCTGACAACAACTATCTAAAAGTTTATTCTATATTGAATATAATACTTTCTGTATTGGACAACACTATATCTAATTCAGAAAGTACATGTGACTCTATAAATGGTCAATTATCTGGTATGAGTTTTAGCGAAGGTGGTAAAACAGTTACCGAACCTGGTAAAAAACACTAACATGAAATATCTAAAAGAATTTTCAACATACAACAGACTAGGATATTCCTATCTGAAAGAAGACAAGACATATTTGTCTTTCTTTGGATATGATATACAAAACGCAGAACTGGAAAAAGAGATAGAGACACTTGAGACCGATATAAGCAATAAGCTTAAGTCTATGACGAATGGAGTCAGTGATTATACGGATTGGACAAAACCAGAATTTGGAGAAAGAATTAAGAAAAACAAAGATGTCATGGATTCTTTTATGCATAGAATGCCTTTCAGTAAACCGACAAACCTCACAGATGTCTGTAGTAAGATGATTGATCTGACGAACGTCGAGACCCTAGCACAATACTTTTCGGATCTGTTTTCCTTTTTGGATAAAATAGAAGAAGTTTCGGAAAAGATTAAGAAGGCGTACGAAGCTAACAAAGAAAACAAAAGTCTGTTCTCTCTGAGTGGAAACTATAACACATGGGTAGTACAGTTGAAAGACATAAAATCGAAAGTAGAGTCTAAAGACTTCCTTACCAAAATAGCAGACGAAAAAGAACTTGAAGTCGCATACAAAAAGGATGACGGTAAAGGTGAGGCAGATGGTAAGATAATCGGCTTAGATCTTAAAGATGATGGTGGAATCGAGTTCACGGTCGACAACGAAAAGGTTGGTGAGGTCAAAAAAGACTTTGATGAACTTGTCATGAAAAAAGGCGATGGAAAAGATGAGGGCGATGATAAAGAACTTGTTACAAAGCTTGCTGAACTAAAGGCAAAAAATCCAGATGACATAAAGAGAATATACAACTTCACAGACTTCATATCAAAAGATGAAAACAAAGACAAGTCTGAGAATATCTATAAAATAATGGGAATATAATGAGATACATACAGACATATCAGCTATTCGAATCTAAATCTAATATTAAATTCGTAAAGAAAGAATCTAAGAAAGGTGCTAAGACAGAGACATATGATGTCGTTAAGTCTGGTGATGTGATTGGTCAGATACGATGGTCTTCTAGAACGAGAGGATATGCATTTCTACCTGAGAAAGATCATGATGATGAAATAAAAACTTTCATTAAAGACTTAATGTCTAAACGAAGAGCTAAGAAAGATTAGTCCATCAAATCATAGACATCGTCTGCGGTGAAATCTGGATCAGTAACTCTTAAATCGTAATCACCGAATCCTTTGAAGTCTTCTTCATCAGCATCTAATCTTCTTTGAACAGAATCGTTTTTATCATTTCGACCTAAAATACGGTCTTCTCTGATTTCTCTATCAATGTCAAGATAAACAACAAAACAATTCTTTCTGATTTCTGGATCTATACAAGCAAACTCGCCTGGTGTCATTATGAATACCTGAGCTCTTTCAAACTCTACTTTTGTTATTCCGTAGTACCATGTTTCTGGTTCTCTTCCCTCCGGTGTTACGTTGAATGTCTGATAGCATAAGAACTCATTATTCTCAATCCTTTCTTTGAAAGTCCAATCTGCCACGAATTCGTAGGTTACCCATTGAATTTCGTGTTTTCTTTGAGGACGAGTGGTTGTTTTTATACAACCAATCAAATCTTTTTTGACAATCTTTCTCATCAAAAAGTCTTTACCTGAACCGGAGTTTCCAAGCACAAGAAGCTTTTCGTGTTTGTCTTTGCTTCGTGACATAATATAAGTATTATTTATAAATATACAAAAAAAATGTGAATAAGTTTATTATTTTTTTATAATAGGTTTATAATCTGGGTAGACTCCTTTGAAGTTATGGTCGCCGTTTCTAATTGCATTAATTTCGGCCT
>Ga0114971_10002218_pt1 | contig 13409 bp, 10 predicted proteins | sample M_140625_MF_Meta_FD_87320 | JGI IMG/M metagenome (GOLD analysis project Ga0114971, IMG submission 87320) | Freshwater microbial communities from Lake Montjoie, Canada to study carbon cycling - M_140625_MF_MetaG | ecosystem: Environmental > Aquatic > Freshwater > Lake | place: Lake Montjoie... | reverse complement strand
TTTGTATTTTCAAAAATATAGACATCAATATATTCTCTCCAATCAATGTCTATAAAAGTATCAAAATGTGATTGGTTTCTATCAAATATATCTTTTATATAATTTCGATTCGTACCTTTGTTTCTATAACAATATTTTTCACAACCAACAATAATAGGAATATTTTTTTTTGTTTGTAATATTGATTCTATTTTTTTATAGTTAGAACTAAGCGGTAACAACATATCACGTCTCCAATCATCATTTGTTTTTGTGTGCATAAAATAAATATATTCAACGTCGTTGTAATTAGGATGTTTCATTAACAATTTCATATTTTGTAAAAACCCACCTATATCTGCGCCTTTATTTTCTATTATTTTAAAAAAGGCGTTTGGCATATATTGCGAAATAGTAGCAATAAAGTCTTTATTATGCAACGTAATAAATATCAAAATATCGCGTTTAAAAAAATGTGGTTGGTTTTTATATATTTTCAAAAAAACATCAATATTTCCTACATGAAATAAAATAGCTGTTTTTATTATACAATATTTTCGTTTTTCATCAAAACCATTCGTTTTATAATGCTCTATCGCATCTTCATCTGACAAATATTGTAAGTCCGCATTTAATTCCTTGTATGTTTTAACACAAAAAAAATAAGGCAAATTTTCTAATTTCATTATAATTTTATTACTATTATACTAATAATATTATATTATTTATATTTTTACATATTGATTATTTTTACATATTGATTATTTTTACATCTTATCTAAAACCCAGGAAATAAATCTTGCAAATCATCATTCGTTATTAATCTTCTCGATCTAATTTTGAATAATTTTTCCATATTCTCATCGTATGGATCGCATGGACGTTTGCAATAAGTAGCTTTTTTGCGGAAACCACTACCATCATTACCTATTACATTTTCATCTGAATCACTTACCAAAGGAGAAATATAATAATATGCAATTGATTTTCTAAATACATTTTCTGGACATTTTATGGTTTCAGGTAATCCATGCCATGATTGATTGTTTGTTTTAAAAATAATTGCCGTGTTGAATTTAACATGTGATCGAACAACACAATTTTGCATATCCTTATCCCATAATTGTGTATCACCATTCCATTCTTCTTTCCAATCTTTACTCATATACAATATGATGTTTAACCTTCTCTCCTTTTCCATATGAGGATGTTTTTCATAATCCAAGTGCATATTAAGTTTACCATTTCTAGGATGTATATGTAATCCAGCACCATGTAAATATGGATCATATTCTAACGATTCAATTCCGGAGAGAGTAGATACTTCTTTAATTATTTCATCACTAGATAAAAGATAAAAAAGTTTGCGGATGCATACAGGTAGGTTATTAATATCATCATTTGCATATTTTATTTCCAACGGATTATAGTATTTGTGCCATTTTTTTGATGTAATATCTGTAGGAAATTTATCGCATATTAGGTTTGCGTATTCTTCATTCAAAAAATTGGGTATTATTATATGGTCGAATGGTTCAGCTCCATTAAATTGTTTAAATAAATCGCCTGCATTGTTTATCCAGTCACCAAAATAGGATCTTTTTTCCATTTCTGGTACAGACTCCATTTTTTTCAATTCCAGTAACTTAATTTTGTATTGTCGGTTAATTAAATCGTTTAATCCAGTCATTAAATCTACTTTTATATTCCATCCTAATTCTCTCACTTTTTTATTACTTATATAATAACGCATATCATTATAAGGTCTATCTTCAACGTATTCTATCCATTCTTCATAATCTTCTGTGTTTTTAATTAATTTAATGAGTATCTTGGCAATTTCCATGACAGAATATTCCATCCCTTCGTCACATCCAATATTATATATTTCACCAATACTTCCCTGTTCCAAAATAGCTTCAAATGCTGTAGCAGTATCATATGCATGTAAAAATGCTCTCACTGTTTTACCTTCGCCCTGAATTGTCACTTTTTTCCCCTCATTAAGTAGTTTAATAAACCTAGGTATCAATTTTTCAGGATATTGATTTGGACCATAAACGTTGTTGCCTCTTGTAATGATAATAGGCATATTATATGAATGATTATATGACTGAGCGATTAATTCAGCCCCTGCCTTTGTGGCAGCATAAGGATTTGTTGGACATAAAATAGAATGCTCGGTTTTGTGTTTTTCATGAATATCATTCATAGATTCACCATAAACTTCGTCGGTAGAAACATGAATGAATTTCACTATTTTTTTGTATTTTCTGCATGATTCTAGTAGCGTATGAGTTCCCAATACATTATCATGTGTAAACGTCAGTGAATCTTCGAATGAATTTTGCACGTGACTTTGTGCTGCAAAATGAATAACGTGTGTGATACTGTATTTTTTAAGCATTGTATCCAAATAATCCGCGTCACACAAATTGGCTTTCAAAAAAACATACGATTTGTCTTTTTGAATATATTCATCTACGTTATCGATGTCAGCACAATAGTATAAAGCATCTAGATTCACAAGTGTGTCAATTTTTCCTAGCGGAAAATAATAATTAATAAAATTACTTCCTATAAATCCACATCCTCCTGTTACCAACAAATTTACTGGTTTTCTCTCCGCATCCAGTTCCTTTCTATATTCAATCAAACAATTTCGAATGGAATCCTTGATATTTAATACTTCTGGGAATAGTGTTTGTAGTTTATTAGTTTCCAAAAAATTATTCGATCTATCTGATGTCAATATTTTTCGCTGTTCCTCCTGAGAGAAATTCTTCCAAGTAAAAAGAGGGTCAACAATTTCTTTGTACGCGACCAAAATTTCATTGTGACTAACTAAACCAGGATTGGTTAGATTAACAGTTCCACACAGTTTTCTCTCCATCATGGTTAAAACAAATGGTAAAAGTTCTGGTAAAACAGTCATTGAATTTGGAATAGAACATATACGATCATATGTTGATATTTTTGTAATGAAATTACGCGCATTTTTATTTCCTGTAATAGGCATACGAATCCTCAAATTCAATACGCTGTTTTTGTATCCACCCAAATGCATAATTTGATCTGTAAATCCTTTAACAACCGAATAAGATGACCCAAAAAAATTGGGTAAAGAATCTTCGTCAAATCCAGATTCTTCCAATCCAAATGGATGTTCTTCATCAAACTTAAAAATACATCCTGTTCCTAAATAAGTATAATGAATGTGTCTATTTCTACAAAGTTCTGCCAAGACAATTGGAGAGAAAAGATTGTCACGAATATTTTCTACCAATTTACCCTCTTCTTCTAAATAATCAATAGTAGTGTAGGTTTTATCTCCGATTTTTCCATGAGTTCTACCAATAAAAGAAACAACATGCGTGGGTTTTATTTCATGCAATTCTTTTTCTAAATCCACAGGATTTTCTGCACGTGCTTTACCAATAAAATAATTCTGATTTTTGCTCTTTAATACATCGATAAATTGGTTACCAATCCAACCATTGCTACCATAGACTAAAATTTTCATATAAATATGAAAATATAATAATATTGAAAAAAAACCATAAATATATGTATAATAATGTATTAAATGATAAAATTATAATTTTTGTAATTTACACTCCGACGTCCAATTCCATAATAAAATATTCCTTTTTTTCTTCATATCGTTCAAAACGCATCAACATAGGATGATCGGTTATCGATTCTCTCGTCCATTTAAAACCGTAATTTTCATAAAATATAACAGACTCTTCAACGGAACTTAAAATAATTTTAATTGTGGTTTCAGGATTATCACTATTTTCCTCTTTGATTCTCACTACCACCCCATCTATCAATTTGGATGCATAGCCTTGACCTCTGAATTTACGCTTCGTACATGCTATTAAAACATAATATCTAATTTCGTTTTGAGATCCGTCACTCGATTTACATTTGCATTTACGATAAACTAACATAGAAGGGCAATTATTTATGGAAAATTCACTATCTAAACAATGAAACGCGACAATGTTTTTCATGTTACCCAAAACATTATAAATATATTTGTGATGAATACTATTATATGAATAACGAGCAATTGCATTGAAACAATCTTCGCCGAAGATTTGAATTAAATCAATTATTTTATCGAGAGGTTGATTATCAATAATATCATTCATAATATCATCTGAATAAAAGTTCATGATGTGGTTTAGTATTTTATATTGTGTTCGTACAAAATATAAAACCGTTCAATTTTTTATTTTTTTGCCTTTGTTTTCGCTTTATATAGTTTGACAAATTGTTTCAAACCGATCATTGAAAATCCTCCCATATCTGCCTTAAAATATTTTTTCATACGATTACATATACCGTTTGTCATACTATTTTTTAGTTCATCATCGGATATACTATAAATATAATTACTCAGTAAACGTACAAATGATCGCACTTCAACTAAAACAATATTGTTGTTTATGTTAGTTGTGCTAGAATAGTTATCGATACCATCATATTGTAACCAGTCATAAAATAATTCGTTTTTGTCGTTCCTTCTCTCTGGATTATCAATAGGATCTTCAAAAAAATCAAAATAAGAAACTAGCGAATAATAGGGATCACCATAATGCTTATTTGATTTTTCTACTTTGTTTGCAATGGAAAACGCATTTTTTCGCGTGTAGGTTTTATCATCAAGTATATACTCTTCCAATACATTCTGTTGAATTATTATTTTCTGTACGATAGCAACAATTCGTTCATTGTTTAATCTATTTGAAAAATATTCGGATATATTTTGCTTGAGTGATTTGTATAAATCGTAATTTGTGTGCCTAGAATTGTAAAAAAGTGTATCTTTCAAATATTTCGCGTTTTTCGACTTATTTTTCACTTTTTCATCTGTCAAATAATTATTAAAATATCGGTTCATTTTGAATAAAATCATAAAAATATAGTTTTTCATGGATTGTACTAGCTGTTTATTCCTTGTATCTATAATCCTATACTCTCTCGAAACAGATTTATTGTAATTGTTCAACAATATTTTTATAGCTTTCTCAATATTTTCAATTATCTTAACTCGTTGATCGGAGAGAATCATGTTATTTTCAAATAAACGAATATCATCCTTGGCTAGTTCTTTCATGATATCAACGATGTCTTTAATATGACATGAAAACGTCATTTGTGGCACTACACAAATATCATCAGTATCCAATTGTTCTTCTAGTAAATGTGTCTGCAAATAATACAAATTTGTATTGGGTAAATGATACAAATAACGATCCGTTGGACGTTTGACTATTTCCTTATCTGAACCACTAAAATTCATAATAAGCTTGCCCTTAGTTTTTTCTAACCTAGACAAATGCAGTAGTAAATTTTCTACAACATTGACAAACGTGTTTAATATTATGTTTTTGCTTATTTTTGGTTTATAGTACGTCATAATCCATTCCACGTCAGCAAACATTCCACAGTCCTTTTTCTGCCATGTTTCAAAATTGATTCTATATTTCTCTCCACTATCTGTTACAAATGTATAAAGATCATTTTTATCAAAGAGGTCTTCTTCATCTGATTCGGCTTCTTCGTCTTCTACATTGTTTTGTTTAATATCATCCATGTTACAAAAAACATTCAAATATTTGGTAAATGCTGTTACAGCCATATCATTCGCGGATAAAAATACAGCATCAGGGTTAACAACTCGTTTTTTTTTACCAATACTTTCACTTGTGTATGCATCCAGTTCTATATATTCATCTAAACGATTAGCATAATAATCAAATTCTTCCTCTGTATAATCCCCGTTTTTGATACGTTTAATTATTTCATAATCCTTTGGAACCGTGTCTGTGTTTAATAAAATAGGAAGGTTGCTGTTTTTTTTACTCATCTTAGAACTCATATTTGTCTTGCTTTTAAGTTGAGACATGCTTTTCGAGATGGATCGAGAATTTTCTTCATTCATATAATCATTGTTAATCAAATTCAATTTTGCCAAACTTTGTGTCTCCAATTCATATCCAATACTTAATATCTTTCTGAATATATTTTTTCTATCAATATCACCACCATATAGTTTTTTGGTTTTATTGTTTGAATTGATCTTTGATGGTTTTTTCGATTTAGTTTTATCTCTCATATATAAAATAGAATATAATATATTTTCGATGACAAATTAAAAATAACAATTAATTTGGAACTTTTTATGTTGATAAATACACGAACTATGTTGAAAAGTTCGGTTCCAAAAAGTTCCATTTTATACGAATGTAAATTTTACGTGATTATAAATCATAACAATGCAGTCAATACAATCTAAATTTAAACACTGCAAAATAAAGAATTCAACATTTTGGCAACGATAAAACGTTCCAACCTCAAATTTTTCTTTTTTTTCTTTAAGTTAAAAATCCAATTTATTATATTAAAAAGTGTAATAAAATCTACAAAAGTTTTTTTGAAAAACAAAAAATGGACAAAAATAAATGTCCAATTTTCAAAAGCAGGGAAACTCTTTGCAAAAAAAACGTGTTTTGTTACCATAAATGAAAATTAGCGTCACATCACCAAAAAAATAATTTTCAGTTTGTTACCATAAAATTTCCCATTTTCTTTGCGTTTAACATTTGGGCTTTTTTTCTGTTTCCAATTTAGGAAATAATGGAAATAATTGGAAAAGCCCAAAAAGCCCACGAAAAATATATTTGCGAAAAGTGTGACTTTGTATGCAGTTATTTGCGCGATTGGAACCGACATATCGCCAGACCAAAACATCAAAATATTGATTTTGGAAACGATTTTGAAAAAAAAGCCCACAAAAAAGCCCAAATAGTGAAAGAATATATATGTAATTGCGGGAAAAAATACAGCACAAATTCTGGTTTATGGAAACATCAAAAAAAATGTGACGATAATACGTCAGAAACAAACGAAAATGTCATAATAGAAAAAGTAGACATTTTTGACAAAGAACTCATTATAACATTGGTGAAGCAAAATGCTGAGTTATTAGAAATAATAAAAACAGGCACAAATAACGTAAATACGATCAATAACAACAATTGCAATTACACCAACAACACAAACAAAACATTTAATTTACAGTTTTTTCTGAATGAAACATGCAAGGATGCTATGAATATATCAGAGTTTATCGATAAGATTTCTCTCCAACTATCTGATTTAGAAAGTATAGGAAAGCTGGGTTATGTGGAAGGAATCTCCAATATTATTATTAAAAACCTGAACGCTTTGGATTTCGACAAACGTCCGGTCCATTGTAGCGATGTAAAGAGAGAAATAATATATGTGAAGGATGATGATAAATGGGAGAAAGAGGAAGACGACAAGCAAAAAATAAAACAAGTCATAAGTAGCGTAGTTTCAAAAAATCTGGGTTTGCTTCCGGAATATCAAAAGAAATATCCGCAATGCATGAATCCAGAATCGAAAAAATCGGATGAATACAATAAAATAATTATGGAGACAATGGAAGGCGGAGTGAAAAACAAGGAGAAAATCATTCGAAAAATAGCCAAAGAGGTCACGATTGAAAAATAAAAAATAACATCAATATATATACTAGAGAAGTCATGAAAGAAATAACAATTGAAGAATTTTTCAAATTACCCAAAAAACCTATACCATCAGGTAGAGACTTAGAAGCAGGTAAATTGTATTACATACGTGATTCAAGAAACAAACTAAATCCAGTTTATGTTGGAAGATATGTAAAACCAGTTGTTTATTATAATGATAATTCAGTATCATATAATTACAATTTTGAAGATGTTGAATATTTAGTGAATCCGTCAAAATATAAACAAAATCCTAGTACTACATTTGGTAATCTACCGCAATATTTTGAAGTATTATATCCAACACCTTCAAAAATGGATATAAAAAATAAAAAGTCCATGATGAAGGAGTTACGCAATTTTATAAGCGAGAAAAAATCGGAGCCACGCAATGGAACCTCAACAATATCATCTTCAAGATCATCAAGAAAACATTCATCATCCAGATCATCGTCAAAACCATCCTCATCGAAAACGCGTTCATCACGAAAATCATCAAAAAGATCTTCATCCAATCGTTCATCCAATCGTTCATTATATAGATCATCTAGTTCATCATATAGATCATAATGCAATTATAACAACATAATATGTTTTTAATTTTCTGAAAATAAAAATATTGACATAATATAAATCATGACAATATCATTTTCAGAATATAAAGAATTACCCAAAAAAGAGATAAATAAAAAAAATAATTTAACACCAGGTAAAAAATATTACATACAAGATACAACAAGAAAAATAGATAAATATAAGACCGTTTATAAAGGAGTTTTTATTGAAAAAAGAGGTGATTCAAATATTTTTAGTGAGGTAGAATTTGTAGTAGCTCCATTTGGTATGGGTGGAAAGCCATTTGGATTTAACGCAAAAACAGGTCACAAATTTCTGGAAGTAATAGAAAATGAATCGATAAATAGAATATCTAGCTCAAGATCCTCATCTAGGTCTAGATCCAGGTCTAGGTCCAGGTCTTCAACCAAGAAAGGTGGTAGAAAACACCCAAAAAGAAAAACAGCAAAAAGGCGTTGTAACAGATAAACGCGCAAACGCAACGGAACTATTTTATGTGGTTTTAGAAATATAGAACTACATAAAAATATATAGATATAATATACATCTATCAAACACACTTATAAAACAAATGAAATTCTCTCAAACACTCATCTTTTTGGTGGTCGCCAGTTTTTTAATCCAATATTTTTTGGTGAGTATCGTAACCACAAGTAATCCAATGTATATAAGAAACAGTTTAGGTAAATTTTATTTAGCATTAGTAGTAGCTTTCAGTATTGGTACAGTTCAAGTAATGATACATGATATAAGTTATGATACAAGAAGTGTCAACTATTATTTTATGATGTTGGCGTTGTTGATTTTATCCATCATCGCATATAGAAATCAAATCTTTGTGACGGACGAACAATATTTGAATCAAATGATTGAGAATAAATCCGTTGAATTATTGGAGAATGAAGAAATATTGAAAAAGTCACACAGCTATGGTGTAACAAGGATGGCTAAACTATCAGTGCAAAACACGCAAGAGGAGATAAACAAAATGATACGTTTATTGAACGCACAAAATGATTTGAAAAAATTGCGATCAGGAAATTAAAATATGATGAATTGATATATATTTTTAATAAAAATATATATTATATATAATAAACATTTTTATTATTGATGTCTAATCAGGAATTCAAGATTAGTGCTGATAACCAAATTTTATATGAAAATAAAAATACAATATTTGTATTACCTTGTTTGCAGGAGTTGAAAAAAGGTGGAAATATAATTGGAGCAGAATATGAACAACAACCTAGTAAATGGGATTCTGTTAATAATACGGTTGTTCCATTATTTAGTGGATTACGGATGGGTTATGGTTCCGCTGATGGTAGTGATGAGTTTGATAAATATTGGAGTGGTAAATCTACAATGCCAAATGTTGATATTACAAAAAAAGGATTATTAACTATACCAAATTGCTCATCATTTGGATTTAAAAGTAATAATTCTGAAAAAACACCAGAATGTAAATATTTTTCATGTACTGATAAATGGAATATTTACACTAATTTTTTAAAAAGCAGATGTCCAAATTATAATAGTAAAAATGTAGCATTACTTGTTACACATCATAATAGAATGAGGGATTCAACCCAAGGATTAATACCTTTTAAAGATGATAGTCCATATAATGCTTATGCGAATAATTTTTGTTTAAAAATTAGTATTAAAGATAACGACATTAGTTATTCGCTATTTTATAAAGGGTTTCCAGATAAAGGTGATTTCGAAGATTGTACTGGTTACACCAATGCAAATAGAATTGGTGATGGTGATGGTGATTATAATGATGTTACCATTGGAGGTGGTGACGACTATAAATATTTCTGTAATACAGATGTTGAAAAATTTATAAAAACTGAACTAATAGATGAAGGCATTAGAAAGGAAGGTATTAACGGAATTAATTTAGATATATATGTAATACGTCATGGAAATGCGTTACATAATAAACCAGTTAGTGTAAATGATTTTTATCATGCAACAGAAAACATTGCCTTTGCTCCTAAATGGGAACAATTTAGATTAGATTCATCTTTGACACCTTTAGGTATGTATCAAGCTAAAGAACTAGGTGGTTATTTTAAGGATAAAGGTGTATTAAATGATGCAAATGTTATATTATGTAGTTCATTTTTACAAAGAACACAATTAACTGGATTATTATTATTATTTTATGCAGGCATAGGATTAAATCCGACAATGAAAAATGGAATAATAGATATGTTAAATCAAGCAATAATAAGATATTCGAAAGCTCAAGAAAATGGTTTTAAACCGACCAAATTTTTAGGTTATTCGCCATTAGGAGAAATTATTAAGGATAATAATGGAGATAAAAAATATGAGGCTTTTAAAGGAGCGAATACAAAATTTGTAGACTATTTATCTAGTTTAAGTATATTGTTAGCAACAAATGATAATTCAAAAAAAGCAATTGAAATTTTGACTGATAATTTAGTTAAAAATTCAGTTATTGAAAGAACAGACGGTTGGAAAGAGATGGGGATACAACAACCAAACGAAGGAGGCAAAAAGAGAAGACAAACCAAAAAACAACGCGTTATGAAAAGTAAAAAGGTTCGTAGAGCGAAAAAACACAATAAAAAATCGAAAAAAGTGAAGCGTAGATCCAATAAACGCAAGGCTTAACCGCCTTTTATATCATATATTATACGATAATAAAGATTACCTTATAATATATATTAAACATGTCATCAGTTAAAATGATTAACATTGCAATCCCAGATGATGAAAAACTACCTGATATAATTCATACTTTCTCTCCAAAGGAGAATTTCATGATGTTGAAGATAGGTAGTATTTGTTTGAACGAAGGAAGAAATTACGTCGCCAACCTATCTCAAGAAGAAATCTACAAAAAAATTAAGGATGAATCGAAATCAGAAATAGACAAAATAGAAATGAATTTGATGGTTCAGAGAGAAATGTCAAAACAGATGGAAGCAAAGCTTTCCAAAATATACGAAGGAATGTATGAAGGTCAAATAGAACAAGCTAATAAACAAACAGAGCGATTGGAAAATATGATAGTTTCGTTAAAAGAAAAAATTAAGAGTTATGAGTCAGAAAATGCTGATTTTGTAAAGTGTGAAGTCGATAAAGTGAGAGAAAAATACGATTGGTTGTTAAAAGAGAAAGACAATCAAAATAAATTGAATAGAGAAGCAGTTGATAAATTACAAGAAAGTGTTATAAAACTAACAAACAAAAGTACATCACACAAGGGATCAGAAGGAGAGAAACAATTTAATGTATATGCAGAAACATTTATCGATTTTAAAGGCTTCCAAATAATCGACAAACACACCCAAGGTGGTGAAGGCGATTTTCATTTGCACTTTGAAGAATTTGATATATTGGCGGATGCAAAGAATTACAATAAAAAAGTTCCAATCGATCAGAGAGAGAAGATCAAAAAAGATTTATTAAAAAACGAACATATACATTTTGGTTGGTTAGTTTCTCTCAACACTTCGATTGATAAGTGGGACAAGTCTCCAATAATGTATGAATGGATCAACACAACACAGTGTATTGTCTATATTAATAATTTATCATGTTTTGAAGATCCAAAAAAAATATTGAGAATAGTTTGGTATACATGCAAAGAATTATATAATTTTATAGATGGTGTTAACGTAGATACAAATGAATTGACTGTATTACGAGAGAAACAATTCAAGACAAATGATAAAATAAAAAACATGCGAAAGAGTATTCGCGAGTTAAATACAAACATCAATATATCAAAAAATATTATTCAAAATGTGGATGATCAGTTGAGAGAAATAATAGAGAATGAAACTAGTAACATAGTAAATTCTAATTTTTCAATATTTGATGATTGGTGGGATAAAAATATCGAATCCAACAACGAAGGTAGTGAATTATCTACCGATTTATGGATGGCGTTCAGACAGGATAAAAAAGAGTTAATTAAAGAATTTGATATTAAAGTAGAAAAGTTCAAACAATTTATTAAAACAAAGGTTCCAGGTTCAAGTCTAGTTATTAAGAGTAAAAACGCGAATTCGGCATTTGAAATAAAAGGTATAAAAATTAAACATGTTGATGTGGAGGAAGATATTGATATTGAATTTGTTGAAGAAGAGGAAAGTGTAGATGTTAAAAAGAAAAAACCAAAGAAAAAAGATATAGAAGCAAAATAAATTAGTATGCTATGGATATTATCGAATTTGATTTCAATAATATAGATCCGTTGAAAGATTATATCTATGTTTTACAATTGATCGAAGATAGATATTATATTGGTAGAAGTCAAAATGTGTTACACCGGATAGAACAACATTTTAATGGAGATGGATCGGTTTATACCAAAAAATTCAAACCTTTGAAAGTTGTAGAGATAGTTGAGGAAATGACGAATGACGATGAGAGAAATAAGACGATCGAATATATAAAAAAATATACATGGGAAAAAGTGCGTGGATATGTATGGTGTAAGATTGATTATAGAAACCCGGTTAAAATAGATAATATGGTATTGGAGAGAAAAGTATTATACGATGAGATGGATGAAAAGGTCAAACAGTTATATTGTGTTGATGAAAAAGATATAATAGAGATAGGTAAAGAATTAGATATAACACCTGGATCAGTTGCATATAGATTAAAAAGGATGAACATAGTGAATAGTAAGAAAGTGACAAGAGGATATTTTACATATATTAGAAGTGATTCATATAAAGAAATGTGCAAAACTTACATAAGAAAAGGTACTATTCAAAAAACTAGAAAACCAAATATATCATCAGATAAAATTAATTATAAGGAAAAGATAGATAAAATAAAACATGCTATTCAAAAAGTAGATGTAAATGCTGTTAAAAATAATATTCGAAATTTATTCATGAAACCATAATCATGTGTGTATTATATTTAGGACAACGGGCTCCGCCCTAACCTTTAGGTGTTGTCCTAAATATACGAATTCGGAGACGGCGACGCCGTCAATATGACTCACTATGAGCGCAGATTTTAAATTTTACGTCAATTTTTGTGAATTTATTGATGTAAAATATAGAGTGGAATATTTATTATGATAAAAGGTGTGAATGCATGATATTATCGCAGAATATTTGTTACGGTAATGCCGGGTTTTGACGCGAAATCGTGTTTTGAAATATTTGTGACGATAATAGGTAAGCGGATTTGTGCGACGTGAAAAGGTCCTTACTGATTATGCTCTCCGACTGCATGAGACCATAAGAGAGTGGTCGGACTGACTGGGTCTGAGACCAT
>Ga0114971_10002215_pt1 | contig 13416 bp, 10 predicted proteins | sample M_140625_MF_Meta_FD_87320 | JGI IMG/M metagenome (GOLD analysis project Ga0114971, IMG submission 87320) | Freshwater microbial communities from Lake Montjoie, Canada to study carbon cycling - M_140625_MF_MetaG | ecosystem: Environmental > Aquatic > Freshwater > Lake | place: Lake Montjoie... | reverse complement strand
GAAATTGGAATTCGGATAGCAAATCGAGTTGAAGATCCTTCGGAAGCGCGGCCATTTCGGAAGCGCTGATTTTGTTAAATATCACCTGAAACACGAGAGAGCATTGGCCCGATCCCCTCACTGTTGGCAAGAATCCTTTTTTGAGAGAACTGATTGCCTAGCCCTCAAAATTCTGGGATTAGTCTGTCTTCTCCCTTATGTCCAAAAAAACCGAATCCATCGCCACAGAAAATCGCGTCTTTAAACCCTCCAAGTCGTTTTCAAAAAAAGCGGTTGTTAAAAGCTTTGATGACTACAAAAAGCTATACGCACAATCTATCAAGAATCCGGAAAAGTTTTGGGCTGGCGAGGCCTCTGAACTTCTTTGGCAAAAGAAATGGAACCAAGTTCTGGATTGGAAGACGCCCTTTGCAAAGTGGTTTGTAGGCGGACAACTCAACGCCGCCGAAAATTGCCTCGATCGTCATCTCGACGGTCCGCGTCGCAATAAAGCGGCCATCATCTGGGAGGGCGAACCCGGCGAACGCCGCACACTCACCTACCAACAACTCCACCGCGAGGTCTGCGTATTTGCAAATATCCTCAAGCGGAACGAAGTCAAAAAAGGCGACCGTGTTTTAATTTACATGCCACTGATTCCCGAAGCGGTCATCGCCATGCTAGCCTGCGCCCGCATCGGAGCGGTTCACTGCGTTGTCTTTGGCGGATTCAGCAGCGACAGCATCAAGGATCGCCTCGCTGATAGTGGAGCCAAAGTAGTCGTCACGGCCGATGGCGGATATCGCCGAGGCCAAATCGTCTCGCTTAAACAAAATGTGGACTACGCATTGAAGGACAACTCGCAAGTCCGCCGAGTGATCGTTGCCCGCCGCACCAGCCTTGATATCCACATCGAGGAGGGCCGCGATGTTTGGTGGCATCGGGAAGCAGAATACGTCGATGCGAAATGCCCAGCTGTTCCTGTGGACAGCGAACATCCCCTTTTCATCCTCTATACGAGCGGCTCGACCGGAAAACCGAAGGGCATCCTTCACACCACCGGCGGGTACCTCACCGGCACCGCTGCCACGAGCAAATATATTTTCGACCTTCGCGAGGAAGACATTTACTGGTGCACCGCCGACGTCGGTTGGATCACCGGTCACAGTTATCTCGTTTACGGTCCACTAGCGAATGGAGCCACTTGCGTCCTCTATGAAGGCGCTCCAAACTGGCCCGAACCCGATCGCTTTTGGAAAATCATCGAAGAACTCGGCGTTACGATTCTTTACACTGCTCCGACCGCGATCCGTGCATTCATGAAGTGGGGCGACGAGTGGCCAGCGAAACACGATCTGTCCTCTTTGAGACTTCTGGGAAGCGTTGGCGAACCAATCAACCCTGAAGCTTGGATGTGGTATCACAAAAACATCGGTGCAGAACGCTGCCCAATCGTTGACACGTGGTGGCAAACCGAGACCGGCTCTATATTGATTTCCCCATTGCCAGGAGCAACCCCGCTGAAGCCCGGCACTGCAACATTGCCTTTCTTCGGCGTTGATGCAGCCATCGTCGATGACAAAGGAAAAGAAGTCGGTCCCAATGAATCCGGCAAACTTGTCGTTCGCAAACCTTGGCCAGCCATGCTCCGCACGATTTATGGCGATAAACCCCGCTACAAAAAACAATATTGGAGCGAAGTCAAAGGTTGCTACTTCACAGGCGATGGCGCCCGCCGGGACAAGGATGGCTACTTCTGGATCGTCGGCCGTATTGACGATGTTCTCAATGTCGCTGGTCACCGACTCGGAACTGCCGAGGTCGAAAGCGCGATTGTCGGGCATGAATCCGTCGCAGAGGCCGCCGTAGTGGGTCGCCCAGATGAAATCAAGGGCCAAGGCGTTGTTGCCTTCGTCATCCTCCGCGAAGGTCAGTCCGCATCCAAGGATTTGGCGGAAAAAATCCGCCGCCACGTGGCTCAAGCCATCGGCCCCATTGCGAAACCCGATGAAATTCGCTTTGCCGAAGCTCTTCCAAAAACACGCAGCGGCAAAATCATGCGCCGACTCCTAAAGCAGATCGCCGCTGGTGAAAGCATCACTGGTGATACTACCACTTTGGAGGATCTGAGCGTCCTCACGAAATTAAGCAAAGCCTCTGAAGAATAAGTGCGCCGTCGCCTTCTCATCAGCGCCTGCGCATGGATAGCTCTTGCCGCCCATGCTCAGGCTGAGTGGGAGATCCATGAGTCAAAACTGCTCGGAACACCTGCCGCTGGAGTCCGAGTTATTGAAACTCAATGCCAAAACGGATCGCTTCTCGCCCGAGTCACCTGCGCGACCTTCGATGATAGCGGATACACATTACGGGTCATCGACAGCCCGAGTCCGGGATCAGCTACCCTCGCCAGCGTCCTCTCAAAATCTAACGTCATCGCAGGCGTGAATGGCGCGTATTTCCACTCCACCTACGAACCTGTCGGATTAGTTGTGGTGAACGGCAAGACCCAACATCCTTTCGAAAAAGCAAAATTACTGAGCGGCATTTTAAGCGTCCGAACCAATGGCGAAATCTCGATCATTCGATCAGGACAATTTTCTTCGACCGCTCCTCCACTCGCCCAGGCTCTTCAGTGCGGCCCGATGCTTGTAGAAAGAGGCCGACCAGTGACTGGACTGAATGGCACACGCAACGCTCGCCGCACGGCCGTCGCAATGGGACCAAAAGGGAAAATCGCCCTCGTCTATATCTCTTCAGTAACCCTCGCTGATGCTGGTCAAATCCTCTCACTTCCCCAAATATTTGGACAATGGGCCCCGACCACTGCACTTAATCTCGATGGAGGAAGCTCCAGCGGATTCTGGGCAGAAAATACTCTTCATCTTCCAGAAATCAAACGCGTGAGGAACTTCTTGGCTATATTTCCCAAAAAAACCGCGAAGTAGCGAGATTCCTTCCCTCTCAATCTCTGCTTCGGCAACCGTCCTGCATGCAAACTTCTGCAACCAGACTGGACTCGTAAGCGCTTGCTGGTTGTGCGCTTGATTGATCATCTAGAATAAGCTGGGTTAATCCCTATTTACGCTTCTACTAATTATTGAAAGATCCTGTCGTTATAAACCCAATATGTCCTCCAGAGCCAGTGATATTGAGCTTGAAGCCAACTCCGCTATCATCATAGTTTCCAGACTTTTGGTATACATAACGATATTGGTAAGCGCATTTGCCTGTTGCTATAAATCCGTTTGACAATTTAATATTGACATCAGCAAAATAGTCAGCGCACCTTATTTTCTCTCCGCCAGAAGAATAACCAAAGTCTAAAGTGCGCACATTAGTCGCAGTGAGATTTAAAGTCGTCGAGCTTATTTGACTGCCAGAAGCGAAAGTCACATTCACTGCGGGAGCTTTCGTTCCATTACTCGAGTAAGATTGCATAGTCCCAGTGCCAGTAATATTACCGGTTGAGGAAATTGACACTAAACCATTCCAAAAAGTAGAATTTCCTGTTGAGGATGCGGTAGTGAATTGAACAGGTTCATTCGTTTGTGCGAAAACAGACTTTGTTATAGTCGGTAGGGGAGCTATAGTTTGAGCGTTGATCTGCGTGCTAAATAGGCAGAGAATAATGATTATGGCTGCTTTCATATTTTTTATGGGCTTCAAAAACATCATCTAATATTTGTTATGCCTGTCAAGAGCTATTAATTACAGCACTCTATCTGCGTAATCAGTTGGCATGAAATGAGGATATAACCTGAACAATGAGTTTGATGAATCAGCTAAATCACTGCCATTCTACCATTGAACTACACCCGCAATAAAAGTGGTCTTAATTTGATCGATTCGGATCTATTCGCAAGCGTGGATTTTTGAAAATCGCCACTGCCGTCTGGCTTCCTTATCCGCGCTTTCGGATGAGCATGATTTGGTTGCCTTCGGCATTCTATCTCCCTTTGGTCGGTTGTGGTTAATTCTGCTGGATTCGGGTTTAAAAAATGGAGTCGATTGGTATAATTGAAATCCAGTGTTTCTATTCGGAAAAAATGCCTGGCAGGCAGATAGTCAAATGCTTTTTTAAGCTCCCAAGAGCAATCGGGCGGGATTTTCGATGCAATCTTTGACACGAACCAAGAATGTCACGGCCTCCTTGCCGTCCACCACACGGTGATCGTAACTCAGGGCAAGATACATCATCGGGCGGGCGACGATCTGGCCCTTGATGACGACTGGGCGTTCTTGAATTTTGTGCATGCCGAGAATGCCACTTTGCGGGGGATTCAGGATTGGTGTGCTGAGAAGCGAGCCGTAGGTGCCGCCATTGCTGATGGTGAAAACGCCACCCTTGAGGTCATCCAATGAAATTTTGCCTTCGCGGGCTTTTGTAGCGTATCCGGCAAGGCGGGATTCAATGTCCGCAAAGCTGAGACGATCGCAATCGCGCACGACGGGCACGATGAGCCCACGCTCAGTGCCAACAGCGACACCGATATCGTACACCGTGCTGGTCACAAGGTCTTCACCATCGATACGGGAATTGATGGAGGGTATAGCCTGAAGCGCATCGACGACTGCCTTGATGAAGAAGCTCATGAAGCCGAGTTTGACTCCGTGTTTTTTGGTGAATTCCTCCTGCAATTCCTTGCGAAGGGCCATCACGGCAGTCATATCGCATTCATTGAACGTTGTAAGAATGGCCGCCGTTTGCTGCGCCATCACGAGTTGGGTGGCGATCTTACGGCGCAGAGGAGAGAGTTTTTTCCGCACAGTGCGGGATTCATCGCCAGACGCCGAAAGTACAGGAGCAGGCTTCACCGCAACGATAGGCGCTGGTGTCGGCGTTGCTGCAACTGCTTTTTCCACGACGGCAGGCTTGGCCGGCTCAGGAGCGGCGGCTTTGGATGGTGCGGCAGCCTGGCCGGGCGCGATTTCGGCTACAACTTGGCCGATTTTCACCTCTTGGCCTTCGGCGACTTTAATGTGGAGGACGCCTGAATCTGCGGCCATCACTTCTTGTGAAACCTTGTCGGTTTCTAACGTGAAGAGAAGCTCGTCACGAGAGACACTATCACCCTCTTTTTTATGCCAAATGGAAAGCACTCCGGAGGTGATAGATTCTCCAACGGCTGGAATTTTAACTTCGATGTTCATGCGATTTTAGACTTCAAAGGCTTGCTTGATAAGTGCGGCTTGTTGTTCTTTGTGCTTTCCGGAAGACCCGGTGGCGGTGCTGGCGCTCTCTTCCCGGCCAGCATAGCCGATGAGAGATCCAACGAGACCCGCTATGCGCGGAGCTATGAAATTCCAAGCACCCATGTTTTGGGGCTCCTCCTGACACCAGACGTAGCGCTTCGTGCCGGGGTAGCGTTTGGCTAGGGCTTTCAACCGCTCGCTGTGGAGTGGGTACATCTGCTCGAATCGGATGATCGCCGTCGTCGCCGTTTGCTTCGCTTCCTCACGTCCACGAACAAGATCGTAGTAAACCTTGCCTGAACAGAAGACCACGCGATTCACTTTTTTGGGGTCCTTGATGGTAGGGTCATCCAAGATCTCCTCGAAACGAGCATTCGTAAAATCCTCCACCCGCGAGGCGGCATCTTCCGAACGCAAGAGGCTTTTCGGTGACATGATGATGAGCGGCTTTCGGTAGCCACGGTGAATCTGCCTGCGAAGGACATGGAAATACTGGGCGGGCGTCGTGATATTGCACACCTGCATGTTATCCTCGGCGCAGAGTTGAAGGAATCTCTCCAATCTCGCACTGGAGTGCTCGGGACCTTGCCCCTCGTAGCCGTGAGGCAGCAGCATCACAATCGAGCTCGGCCGACGCCACTTGGCTTCAGCTGAGGCGATAAATTGATCAATGATGATCTGTGCTCCATTGGCGAAGTCGCCAAACTGAGCTTCCCAGATGCAGAGCATCGATGGGAAATCCATCGAGTAACCGTAATCGAAACCAAGAACGGCATACTCGGAAAGCGGGCTATTATAGACGCAGAATGTCTCCTGCGTGGGTGAAATGTTTTTGAGCGGGAAGTAGCGATCGCGCGTCACCTCATCGTAGAGAACCGAATTACGGTGGCTGAATGTGCCGCGACGGCTGTCCTGGCCGGAGAGACGTACCGGCGTACCCTCGATAAGGAGTGAGCCGAAGGCCAATGCTTCCGCAAAACCCCAATCGTAAGGTCCTCCATCTTTCCAGACCTGAAGCCGACGATCAACGACAGTCCTTTTGATTTTCGGTACGACGTTAAAGTTTTTAGGAACCGTGGTGATAGCCGCTGCCACTTTGTCGAGCGTGGCGACTGTAATAGCTGTGTTGACGGGCTCGTGAGAGTAGGGCGGTTGAAAAATCGCCGTAGAGCCCGCAAATTCGCTCTTCTTCTTTTTCGACTCGCTCTTTTTCTTCACTTCACTAAAGGCCGCTTCGAGTTTTTCCAGCAACTTGGCCTTGATTCCGGCAGCCTCGTCAGGATTGACGGTTCCGAGAGCAGAAACTTGAGCTGCGAATGTGGTGCTGAGAAGCGGATGAACCTTGATGATCGAGTAAAGATCGGGCTGGGTGAAGAGCGGTTCGTCCGTCTCATTGTGTCCATGCCGGCGGTAGCAATAAATATCGATCACCACATCGCGGCGGAACTTTTGGCGGAACTCGAGAGCGATTTGAGCAACCTCGATCACCGTGAGCGGATCCTCGCCATTGACGTGAAAGATAGGCGCATCGACCATTTTGGCCATATCGGTGCAATAACGCGTGGAGCGTGCATCAGCTGGGAGCGTGGTGAACCCGATCTGATTGTTGACCACGAGGTGTATCGTTCCACCGGTGCGATAGCCGGGAAGTTGAGACATATTGAATGTCTCCGCAACGATGCCCTGTCCTATAAAAGCGGCGTCTCCATGCACTAAAATTGGAAGCACCTTCGTGCGTTCCACTGTGTCTTCCAAAATACGTTGCCGAGCGCGGGCCTTGCCCTGAACGACGGCGTCAACTGCCTCCAGATGGCTTGGGTTTGCCGCCATGCGAATCTCAACTTTGTGACCACTCGGCACATCTCTGGTCGTCTGGTATCCAAGGTGGTATTTCACGTCTCCGCTGCCGCCGACCAATTGAGGGTCAAACGTATCCTGAAACTCATTGAAAATGACGTCCAATGGCTTGTTTAAAAAGTTAGCCAGAACGTTGAGACGGCCACGGTGGGCCATGCCCATCACGATTTCGAGGACGCCGGCCGATCCGCATCCTTCAAGGATCGCGTCGAGTGAGAGCATGAGAGACTCCCCACCCTCGAGCGAAAACCGCTTCTGCCCCACAAATTTCGTATGGATGAAAGATTCGAAAGTTTCCGCCTGATAAAGCTTGCGAAGAATATCGCGGTGCACCTCGGGAAGTTGACGGGAAGCGCTTCGACGGCTCTCAACGCGATCGGCCACCCATTCGCGCATGGCGGGATCTTGTATGTGAGTGAATTCCACGCCGAGGGTTTCGCAATAGGTTTGCCGAAGCCCTGCAATCATCTCCTTGAGCGGCATCTCACGGCCTTGCTGAAAGTTTCGTGAAGAAACCAGTTCGTTCAAATCGGCTTCCCCTAAACCAAAGTCCGAAGGCTCCAACCGGGAAATAGACGGAGCAGATTTCGACAGAGGGTTGAGATGAGCTGCGGTGTGACCCATCGTGCGGTAAGCTTCAACCAACAAATCCACTCTGGCCTGGATAGGTGAGGCAGATCCTTGAGTCGCCTCGCGCGCTTCAACCTTACGACTGCGGACGAGCCCGAGTTCAAATCCCTCAAAAAATGCGGCCCACTCTGGGTCAACGGAACTGTGATCAGTGACCCACCGCTCATAAAGTTCATCAATCAGTGCCTCGTTAGCGCGGGCGGGGAGAGAAGTATTCATTCAATATCTGTGTGGCATAATAAGCCTGTCAAAAGTGAAGGCTTTAGGCCTGAAAAGTGTATTTTTTTTGCACCTTTGGCAAGAAACGAAAACCGAAAAAAATGCCCACTGAAAAAAGGAAGAAAAAAAGATCGTGCCAAGTCAAAAAAAATCCGCCCTCACCCCAAGCGGGGCGGGGCGGAAATTTTTAAGGAGTTTTTTAGTCTTGTTTGACAGCGGCTTCGTCGCGGTCCTTCATCGCGGCCTTGCGGCTGAGTTTCACGCGTCCCTTGTCATCGACTCCGATGCATTTAACCCAAATCGCGTCGCCCATTTTCACAACGTCTTCGACTTTATTAACGCGGAAATCGGCCAATTCAGAGATGTGAACGAGTCCGTCTTTGCCTGGCAGAACTTCGACGAATGCGCCGAATTCCTTGATCGAAACGACCGTGCCTTGGTAGATTTCGCCGATCGAAATCTCCTTGGTCATGCCATTGATGATTTCCTTGGCGCGCTTGAGGCTTTCACCGTTGTTCGAGTAGATGTGGATGGATCCGTCGTCCTCGATGTTGATCTCGGCGCCGGTCTCGGCAACGATGCCTTTGATCGTCTTGCCGCCTGGTCCAATGATGAGACCGATCTTGTCTGGATTGATTCGGATGGTTTCGATACGCGGAGCGTATTGGCTAAGCTCAGCACGTGGGCTGGCAAGAATGCCGTTCATGACATCTAGGATTTTTGTGCGCGACTCTTTGGCCTCGATCACCGCCTCAGCCATGATCTCGTGCGAGATGCCGGGCAATTTGAGATCCAACTGGAAACCGGTGACGCCGACGTCCGTTCCACACAGTTTGAAATCCATGTCACCGAAGTGATCCTCGCTGCCGATAATGTCGGTAAGCGTGGTGTAGCGTTTGAGTGTCTCACCCTCGAATTCGGTAACGAGACCGACTGAGATACCGGCCACTGGGCGACGGAGCGGAACACCAGCGTCCATAAGCGCAAGCACGCCAGCGCAGACACTGGCCATCGATGTCGATCCATTGGATTCCATCACTTCGCTCACGATACGAATGGCGTAAGGGAAATCTTTCTCACTTGGCACGACTGGCTCGATCGAGCGCTCGGCAAGGGCACCGTGTCCGATCTCGCGGCGGTTCTGTCCACCGAAACGACCAGTCTCACCCACGCTGAATGGTGGGAAGTTGTAATGAAGCAGGAATCGCTTCGTGTCAGGACCTCCACCGTAGGAGTCAATCATTTGAGCCTCGTCGGCAGGAGCCAGAGTCGCGATGCCGAGAGCCTGAGTCTCACCACGTGCAAAGAGAGCGGATCCATGCGTGCGCGGCAGGAGGCCGGTCTCGCCGGAGAGCGGACGGAGCTCATGAAGACCACGGCCGTCGCAACGTTGCTTGCGGTCGAGAATGCTGATGCGGAAAGCTTTTTTCTGCAAATAATCAAACGCTTGGGAGATGTCGAACTTAGAGGCGGTTGGGAATTGCTGAAGAACAGCGGCACTCACCTCGTCGCGCAAGGCGCCGACCGCTTTGCTGCGAGCGACTTTGCCGGAAGTGTACAGAGCAGACTCGATGCGGTCGCCAGCAATTTGGTAGGCGATTTCCAGAATCGAGGAATTCACCTCGAAGAGTGGCATGGAGCGCTTTTCTTTGCCGACTTTGGCAGCGAGTTCACGCTGCGCAGCAACGATAGGCTTCACGGCTTCGCGAGCAAAATCAAGGGCGGCAGTGAACTCCGCTTCGGCGAGCTCGTTAGCAGCACCTTCGATCATTATAACCTTTTCACCATCACCTACATAAACGAGATCAAGATCGCTATCGAGGCGCTCGGAGTGAGTCGGGTTGATGACAAAGGCTCCACCGATGCGGCCAATACGAACAGCACCGATCGGGCCTGCGAATGGGATGTCGGAAACACAAAGTGCGGCCGAAGCTCCATTAATCGAGAGCATATCGGGGTCGTTCTGACCATCGGCGCTCAGAAGAAGAGTGATGACCTGTGTATCATAGAGATAACCTTTTGGAAAAAGCGGACGCAATGGACGATCGGTCATACGTGCCGTGAGGATTTCCTTCTCCGTGGGGCGACCCTCACGTTTGAAATATCCACCGGGCAATTTACCAACGGCAGCAGCCTTTTCTTTGTATTCGACGGTGAGGGGGAAGAAATCTTGGCCTTCCTTGATTGTGGTGGCGGAAACGGCCGTGACGATGACAATAGTGTCACCGGAACGGACTGTGACAGCACCGTCTGCCAGTTTGGCAAGTTTGCCGGATTCGAATGTGATGGGAGATTGACCCGCTTGAGCGGTTACGGAATGAGACATAGTAATAGATACGAAGTGCCGTTAGATAAAACGACAGGGTGGTAATTGGAGAAAAGCCCCGATGATAATCGGGGCTTTCAAGAGTTGAGTGACGTTATTTACGGAGATCGAGTTTCTCGATGACCGCCGAGTAACGAGCTTTGGCGGTTCGCTTGAGGTAATCAAGCAAGCTGCGCCGAGTGGCAACGAGCTTGAGGAGTCCACGACGGGAGGAATGATCCTTGGCGTTAACTTTCAGGTGCTCGGTGAGAGATAGAATGCGTTGTGTCAGGAGCGCGATTTGAACGTCTGCGCTGCCGGTGTCTTTTGCGTGGAGCTTGAGTGTCTCCATTTCATTTGCTGCTTTAGCCATTATTTTTCTTATTGTTGTTGGAAGCTGGGGAAATTGCCATGCCCGAAAGATCATGACAAGGACAAATTCTTGCACCCTGATGTGAAATTGAACTGGGAAGAGTCGCCCGAGCGTCTATAACAACCCGCTTATGAAGGTCCGCCTCACCAAAGATTTTATTATCGAAGCCGCGCAAAGTCTGCCCAAAGTCCCGGCTGGCCACAAGTGTGCCCGCATCCACGGCCACACATTCACTATCGAAATTTCCGTCGAGGGCGAAGTGGATCCGGAGACCGGATGGTTTTACGATCATGCGCTCATTAGTGCTGCCATGCGACCGATTGTGGAGCAACTCGACCACTCGCACCTCAACGATATCCCCGGATTGGAAAACCCCACGATCGAGTTGATGGCAGATTGGCTTTGGAAAAAGCTGGATCCCCAATTGCCCGGGCTCGCCGAAATTGTGATCCACGAAACTCCTCGCGCCCGCTGCTCCTACAAGGGAGAGTGATTCTCAAACGGCTGATTTTTTCACCAAGCGAGGGGGACGTAGAAGGATGCGCGCACCGATCCAGGCGACTCCGACCGCGAGGCAGATTAATACGGCACAGGCCGCAACAAGCGCCCAGTTGCCCGATTGATAATTCACGTTCAGCGAAATCCCCGTCGCAGCAAGCGTTGTTAGGAACATGAGGATCGCCGGGATGAGTACGAAAGCCGATCGCCTTCCATGATCGCGTAGCCAAACCGCAGCAACCAGCAGCGCCATGGCCCCCATCATTTGATTTGCTGAACCGAAGACCTGCCACAGAACCGGCAACGAGTTGGAGCGGGAGAGCGCAAACATGAGCGCCACGCACAGACCCGTATTAAACCAGATATTGAGAAAAATCGCGGGCGGTTTTTTGAAAAGAAATCTCCACACCTCCTCGAGCAAATAGCGATTCAGGCGAACGGCGACATCCAACGACGTGACAACGAAACCCTCCAAAAGAAGGATGCCCAAAATCGTCCCGCTCCAAACAGGCAACCCGAAGGCCAGATTCACCAAACTGCCCGTGGCCAGTGCGAATGCAAGGATCGGATTTTTTTCTCCATAGGTGATCTGTTGGTAGCTCGACCAATCCAAACCGATGAGCAGGGTGAGAATCACACTCACCGCAAGCAGGGACTCTAGAAGCATCCCCATATATCCAACCTTCCGCGCATCACGTTCGTCAGCAAGTTGGCGAGCGCTCGTGCCACTGGAGACGAGACAATGAAATCCGCTTATGGCACCGCAAGAGACTGTGATGAGGAGCATCGGCCAGAGGACCCCGACATATTGGAGGCCGGACTCGAGATTCCAAAGTGGGATCGTTTCGGCGAGATTCTGTGGAGCAGCCGGGATCTCAGGAAACCTTCCGCCCACAGCCGCCACCACCAACCCCACGACCACAGCAAGCATCCCAGCATAGAGAATCTGCACATTCACAAAATCCCTCGGCATGAGCAGTAACCAAACGGGTATCGCCGATGCCAGCACCACATAGAGCGTCATCAGAAACCGCCACACATCCGGCGAAACAATCACCGGCAGATGAAAACCCAAAACGACCGACGCTACTGACAATAAGGCCGCCATCGAATAGTTGATCCATGCAGCGGCCCGCATCCGATAGATCAGAAATCCCAGCACCGGAGCGCAAAAGGTTATAAAAAGAACGCTCGTCGAAGCGATACCGCCGATCCTCGCAAGCAAAACCGGTTGACCATCGCGAAGTCCAACGACAGTGGGGAGACCACCTCCACCAGCAAAGGGATGGAGGCCCATGGCGTCTGCCGGAAGAGCCAGCGAGGCTTGGATGGCTTCTTGGTTAGGCGGAACCATCCCCACCTTCGTCGCGGGATACATGCTAGTGAGAGCCGTGACACTCAGGTTCAAAAATGTGGCCGTTATCATCACCAACCCGATCACCAGAAAGCTAACGATCAGGCTATACCCTCCATTACCGAGGTAGATCCGAGCGATATCAGCAACCGAGCGCCCCTCCTCACGGGAAGATATGAAGAGAGTGGCCATATCGTGCACCCCACCGAGAAGGATCGCTCCCGCCACCACCCAAATCAACGCTGGCAGAAATCCGTAGATCATCGCGAGCGTCGGGCCAACGATCGGTCCAGCTCCAGCTATGGCGGCAAAGTGGTGGGCGAATAAAACGTAAGATTTGGTGGGCAGAAAATCTTTACCGTCCTTTTTCAGCACCGCCGCCGTAGGATGAGCTCCATCAACCCCAAGGAGACGCTCCAAAAGCGGAGCGTAGAACCGCAACGCCACCCAATAACAAAAGAGGACGCCGCCCAAAATCGAAAGTATCATTGTGCCCACTGGGGATCGATATTGAAGACACTCCGGATTTCGTGCAAGCATGTTGCCCATGCAAAAAGTCAACATCGCCGCCATAGTCGGCTTTCTCGGCGTGGCACTGGGGGCTTTTGGAGCCCACGGACTCAAAGCGATCCTGACCGCGCATGATACAACCGCGATCTGGCAAACGGCCGTTTTTTACCACATCACCCATGCCGTAGCCTCGCTTTGGGCAACCGAAAAGAACCGCACCGTCGTTCGCCTATGGACTGTTGGCATCGCGATATTTTCGGGCTCGCTCTACCTACTGGCCGTGACCAATGCGCGCTGGCTTGGCGCCATTACGCCAATCGGCGGATTATTTCTTCTCGCGGGATGGGCCTTGCTTTTTAAGGCTCGACACTCACCACGCTTTTAGCAACAGGCTCGGTAACAGGCTCGGTCACAGGCTCGGCAACTGGCTCGGCAACTGGCTCGGCAACTGGCTCGGCAACTGGCTCGGCAACTGGCTCGGCAACTGGCTCGGCAACT
>Ga0114971_10002213_pt1 | contig 13418 bp, 21 predicted proteins | sample M_140625_MF_Meta_FD_87320 | JGI IMG/M metagenome (GOLD analysis project Ga0114971, IMG submission 87320) | Freshwater microbial communities from Lake Montjoie, Canada to study carbon cycling - M_140625_MF_MetaG | ecosystem: Environmental > Aquatic > Freshwater > Lake | place: Lake Montjoie... | reverse complement strand
TAAAACATTTAATTTAACAACCCCACTTGTCCCACCAATTACAACGCTTGTACCATTATCAAACACTTGACTATTCCCTATTGTACTTGTACCTGTAAATTTAGGTAGGTAGTTTGTAGTACCTGTTCCTGTAACCGCACCACTACCATAGTTAGGAATATTTAAAGTATTTGCAATTAAAGTAGCTGCGCCGCTTGTTCCAGTAGTGGTTAAACTTAATGTAGCTTGTTTATTGTTAAACGTAGTCCAATCAGTAGAAGATAATGCACCACGATTTGATGCACTTGCCGTTGGTATATTTAATGTTATTACTGGCGTTGTAGTTGTAGTAACCGCAGTACTGGTAATATCTATACCAGTAGTTCCAATCGTTAATGCCACTACATCAGTAACTGTCCCTAAATTACTTGTTTTATTATTAAATGTATTCCAATCCGTACTGGTTAAATATCCGTTTACGCTAGTTGTAGCCGCTGGCATACTGATTGTTGCACCAGTTAATACAACTGGCGCCGTTACGCTAATTGTAGCTTGTTTATTATTAAATGTTGTAAAATCTGCGCTGCTTAATGCACCACGATTTGTGGCACTTGCCGTTGGTACGTTTAATGTTATTACTGGAGTACTTGTACTATTAGCAACCGAGCTACTTAAATCCGTTCCGCTAGTTCCTAATGTTAATGCCGCTACACTTGTAACTGTACCCACGTTTGTATAATTAGGAATATTTAATGTAGCACCTACTAAAGTAGCTGCTCCACTACTTCCAGTAGTCGTTAGCGTTATTGTGGCTTGTTTATTATTAAACGTAGTCCAATCTGCGCTGCTTAACGCACCACGATTTGTAGCACTTGCCGTTGGTACGTTCAAAGTAATTACTGGCGTTGTAGTGCTATTTGCTACACTACTAGATAAATCCGTTCCGCTAGTTCCTAGCGTTATTGCGGAAACATTTGTAACGCTACCAGCACCAAAAGTACTGGTTGGCGTTGTTGTTCCGTCTGCTAATAAAATTTGTGAGCTTGTGCCACCACTTTTTATTAGACTTGTTGCGGTAAAAGTACCCGTTAAGGTAGTTGCACCCGTATTTTTTATGGTTAATCTTGCCGTGGCATTTAGGACATCATATATTTGATAATCATTTGCACCACTATTATATAAGTTTCCTATACGCCATTTAGAAGTACCAGCATTTTGAAAAAGTACAAAAGCATTATTTGTTGTAGTACCATTAAATTGCGCAGCAGTACCAGTACTATGTATATCCAATGGTGCGCCTGGCGTACCAGTATTAATACCTAATCTTTTATTTGTGTTATCCCAAACAAAATCAGTATTGCCGCTAATTGTGTCCGTACCACTAAAAAATGTTACTTGACCAAATACACCAGCACCAGTAATGGTACCAGTACCAGGGCCGCCGACTAAATCCCAACCAACGCCATTATCACGATAAAAGGCAAATGTATCCGTTGATATAAACATACGCCCTTTATACCCTGGCGTTGGTATATTGGCGAATAAATCACTATACCACGCGGGACTACCCTTTTGATTAAGGACATCATAATCAACGCTAATATTACCCACTATAAATAGTTTTTCTTAATTGTAACTAGGTTATTTGTTCCAGCACCAGTAAAAGTTGCTAAAAATTGTTTTTGCATAATTTCACCAGCATTGCCGTCTATTGTTAAACTTTGGTTTTGTGTTAAAACCACGCTTTCAATACTTACTGTATTGCTGCCGTAATTAATAAAAGTAATACTATTGCAATTACTTGTAATAAATCCGTTTTGGTCATACGTAATAAAATTTACGTCATACTCTATATACCCAGCTTTTATATTAAAATTTGCCATTGTATTGTTTTATTAAAGGTTAAAAAAGTTAGCAAGTACTTGGAACTTTGACATTATTACCACTCATACTACCATAAAAAGTTTGATATGTATTAGGTATATAACTATTATCAGCAACATTTACTTTATCTACTAAAAATTGATTAGGTACATTAGTAACGCTTATAATGTCATCAATAGGACGTGTTAAATCATTTAGTACTGGTGGCATAACTGGATTTTTAATAACATTGTTACTAGATTTGTTTGCATACATTTTATAAAAAAAGTAATACGCCAATCCAACCCCAACCAATAACATTAAATTTTTATTTTTCATAGTTCTTTTTTTTAATCTTGATAATCTGGTACATTATAATGGTCAGGCAAAAATTCTCCTTTATCTAACGGCCCAACTTCTACGCTGCCTTTTAGTTTTTTTGGTATTGCAAAAGCATATAAACCAAATAATATTAATAAAAGTAGTATAGATTGCTTTTTGTTCATTTTTTTACATTTTTATATATTGCTGGAAATACAAACGCCACAACTACTGCTCCCACTATCCAAGGTAAATATTTTTGTAAGTAATAATTAACTGCGCCTTTCTGCTCTATTTGTTTATTTATATTTTCATCTTTAATTTTTGCTAATATATCATTCAGCCCTGGTAAACTTAAATTGCTATCGTGTTTAACATAATATGGAACTCCGTATGTATTATAAAATTGCCAATAGATTTCTCCATTGCTTGTAACATACGAATAAACAATACCAATTAGTCCGCCGTCATTAATTACCCTGGCTACTGCGCCACCAGGTACATTATATACATTAACTACGCCTTTTGCGTATAAACTTTTATTTATAACCCTATCTGCCGTAATATTAGCCATTATAACATTATTAATAAATTTTGTAATTTGCTATCAGTCATAGCATTTAATTTTTTCAAATGTTCTATACTAACGCCTTTTTTCATTAAGCTATCCAATATTGTAATTGCTTCATCATTTATATTATCAATACCAGCTACGCCACTCATAGGCCTACCGCCATTAAACATACCACCTACCATACCAAGTAAACCGCTAATTAAAGCCTCTTGCACTTGTGGATTGCTTAACATAGCATCAATACCAGTTTTTGGTTTTTCTTCAATTTCGTCAAATTCTTCTGCTGCCGCTAATCTGCTTTCAAGCATATTTAACTTATCCATTATTTTTTCCATAGCATAGCTATTACCACCGCCACCGCCACCAGTATAAGCACCTACGCCGTATATTGGTTGCTCTAATTCTGCTGGTCTAAATTTTAACATAGCGTGGCTAGGTGTACTTGCAGTAATATATCCAGTTTTATCCTTTTTAGGGTGTAAGATTAAAGCATACAATGTATTAACTCCGTTTTGCTCAAACGCTGCAATATTTTCTTCTAATATACGCCTAGCATTATCAATACTATCTTCGTTGCAAGAAAATAATAAATCTCTTTTTGTACCGCTAATAATTTCACAAACGGAATAGTAAGGACTGGTTGCATTTCTGTCAAACCAATCCATTACTCCGTTAGTTCCAGTTGTTTGCGCTTTTTGAACAGCTGCCATAATAAACTATATTATAAATAATAATAAATTCCGAAACTATATGTTACTCCAGTTGTTCCTAATGCAGCCGCAGTAGTTACGCTAGATTTTGTCCAACTAATATCAATATCATTCATTTCGGGTAATTCCCAAACGCTTGGACTTGTTAAATCCTGGATATTGTTAAATGCTAACAATGGTAACCTATATATGATTTGTAAATCGCCTTGATACAAAGTTAAAAACGATTGCTTAAGGTCAGCCAATGTTACTGGCGTTGCTCCGCTTAATGGCGTTTTTGTAATTGCAGTAGGCGTATATACTTGAATACCTTGTATTTTAGCATTGCGTAATTGTGGCTGGTCAGTAAAGCTAAAAAAAGTCAAAGTACTACCGCTAGGGACATTAATCTCAACGGCTTGGTATCTTTTAATACGCATATCTTTATTTTTAAAAATTTAAAAAATAGCGGTATGTACTGACCGCTGGCAGTAGCGTTTAGCTTCGCCAAAGCATATCGTTATTTAACGGTTGTAACGTTTTGTAATAAGATACCGCGTTGAATAACGCAAATGAAACTATTAGTTAAAATAGTAGCTGGTGCGCCGTTTGCCGTTAATTGAAAATTAATATTTGCGGCTCCATTCATTACAATACCTGGTTCTACTGGATAAAACGCATTATCACTGGCATCATTTTGATCCACAGGAAAAATTGTTTGTGCCGTAATACCTACACCACCTTGTGTTTGTGGCACGTAGTAATGACGATAAACGTCCCAAGCTGGTAATACTTGCGCATTATTCACTGTCAAATTTAAAAAACCATTGTAAATACTCCATAAATCATCATCAGTTGCACTTGTAAATATTACACCATTAGGGTAAGTATATAATTGTGCTTTTGTTGAAGTACCAGTACCAACTCCAATTAATACTGCGATTTCACTTGCCACAAAAATATCTTGTAAATTCAAACGCTTTTCGTTTACACGAACTGCTCCATTTTGAGTATCATTAACCAATACTGGCAAATGATAATTTGCAATAGAAGTAGATAAAGCTACCTCACTGCGTAAATATGATTGCGTTAAAACCGCTTGGTCAACGCTATATCCTAAACCACGAACTAATGATTTTGCATTTTCAAAAATCATTCTTTGACCCATTTGACTTGCCATTGTATTTTAATTTTATTTATTATTAAATGTGTAAAAAGTTAGATTAACAACCTTCTTCGTCCATACCAGCTATTGACGGCGTCATATAGCTACTATCAACTAAACCAGCATTGTTATAACTACCAGCTACTTGCGGAACTTGATAACCAGCATAAGCACCGATACCATTAAGGATACCAAATGATTGTACTAATTTAAGACCACCAGCTGCTACCATACCAGCACCAACACCAGCACCGATATTACCTTTTAAATACTTTGGTAACATAATACCTACTACTACTGGAACGGCTGCTTTTAATTTGTCGTTCATAGTACTTGGTAAAAATTTAGCTACTGCACCTGCCGCTACTGCTCCAGCGATAGTATAAATTGCGCTAGTAACTTGACTACCCATTGCACCTACACCAGACATTCTGCGTCTAGTTGTGCGTCTTTTAGTTGCTCTTTTTCTTCTTGCCATTTTGTTTGATTTTTAATTATTGTGAAAATTGTTATTAATATTTTTAAATTTCATATCCTAATTTATCTGCTAAACCACGTAGTTTTTCTTCAAAACCAAACCAAGCTAATAAATTTCTATTGTTTGTATCTTCTATAAAGAAATCTTCTTTATCCCATTTATTACCAAATAAATCTGCTGGACTATTTGAACCAGTTTCATTAATTAAATCTTTTAATAAAATATCAATTTCTTTTTTATATCTTTTATAAAATGCTAAAGTATCACTATAATAAATTAAATCACTTACAATACCACTTTGTAAACCATTATATAAAATATCTTTTAATAAACTTTCTAAATTATCATATCCAGTTAATTTATACTTAATCATTGAAACTATCCTTTTTTCCAATGGCGTTTTTGCTAATTGGCTTAATCTTTTTATTTCTTGATTTTTATTAAGTACGTTTCCAATTCCTAATAATTTGCCTTTATCACTACGATTAGGTCGGCTTTCATAATAAACGTTACCAGTTTCGTATGCTACTCTTTTACCTGGACGCATAGCTTGGTATCTTTTATCATAATCTCTAGGCGTTAATTTTTTCTTTGCAACTTTTTTAAGTGCTGCTTTTTTAACTACTTTACGAACTATTTTTTTAGCTACTTTTTTAGCGGCTTTCTTTTTAGGTGCTGCTTTTTTCTTTACTGCTCCTACTTTTTTTCCGTATATATGTGCAAACGCTTCTTTTAAAGAAACGCCAGTTTTTTGTCTATACGCAATGGCTTGTTTAAATTTAGCTTTTGCTGTTTTTTGTGCCGCTGTCATTATTTTTTCTTTTTTAATATTAAAAATAGTCCTAGTCCAATTCCTATATATAGCAATAAACTGCTAGTGCTTTTTGTAACATTACTTAAAATATTACTTGCTGCCTCTACTGGGTTAGCATTAAAATTTAATTCTTGATTAGTAAACATTGCCCTTTGTGAATTAGCCCAAAAATTATTTCCGTCAGCTTGTGTTTGTATAGCAGTTGCTAAAAATTTATTATAATAATCTTTATCTTCTATTGATAAAACTTTATAATCTTCGTTATATGTATTTTTATACCATAAAAAAAGATTTTCTGCACCTACATCTCTTGCTCTAGGACTAATTTTTTGAGAAGTTGCTAATACTAAAGCTAGTCGTTGCCTTGCATCAATATTAGCTAATTGTGGTTTTACACTATTTATTAGTCTATTTGCGTCAAATGCTGGGCGTGTAAACCAATCATTCCAAGATGCTATTAATGTAGCACCAGCAGTTGCAATAACTGATGAAATTGGCTCGCCTGTATATATTGGAATAAATTTTGTACCAATATTTGCATTTTGCTTGTACCCTATATAATTAGTATGATATGACATTTATTTTTTTCTTAAAATAAAATATAAAATAAGTCCACCACCACCAAGTAATAATAATGTATTTGTATTAATGCCAGTACTTTGTGCTACTGGTTGTTGATATGGTTGTTGATAATATCCGCCACCGCCTTGTCCTGGTTGTGGTGCAAACTTACCAGCCGTATCAACTAATTTGCCAAATAAATTATTCCAATCTATTGCGCCTATTTCATTAGATATTCCACCAATACCAGTAATACTTGCGTCCTGGATTGCCCTGGTAACTTTATTAATAGCAACTTTAAATTCTAATTCCTTGCTGCTGCCGTAAGTTAATACGCCAGAATTTAGATATTTATCACGCATATTAACTAATTTATCCCTATACCTTTCCATTTCTTGTAATGATGCTGCTGGTTGTGTTGCCGTTCCCGACATTGCAATTAGTGCCATTTTTATTTTTTTATCTTTTATAAATACTGGTTCTTTTCTTTGGTCAAACTTGGCAAGTACGGGATCTACCCAAACTTCATTTTTTGTTCCTGGATATAATACTGCAAAAACGTGTTGCGGTTCTTTTGTATCATATCTATAAGATGCAAACCTATACGCCATTGGTACCCTAAAAATTCCTTTTCTATTTAAGCTACTCATTATGCCGTTTATAAAACTAGCATAACTTTTGCAATCTGCTCCTTGCTTCATACAAACTATTGCGCTGGGGGAACGCAACGTTTGTTTTTCAATAGGTTCAATGTAGTATGGTACATTTTGTTTTAAAAAATCAAAAACATTTTTTGCCGTTTCTACTTCATTATCCCCTATAAACATTTCGCTAATCTTATCATATTCATTTTGATAATTATCTTGATTATCTAAAATGCCTTGAACAATGTCGCTAGTGTTTTGGTCGTCTATTAATACCTTTTTAAAATTTGTAAATGGTGCTAGTTTTTGTAACACCGCATTTTTACTTATCATAAATTGTATTCAAAATTTAATGGTAATGTAATTAAATCAATCATTATATCGCCATTAAATACTAAATGAATACCACCAGTATTAAAGTTTTTTATTAATTCCGCTACACCAGGATAAGATAAAGTAACTGGTATGTTTAAAATTGCACTACCAGTGCGTAATGTTGTAGGCGTAATGCCTATAACATATCCAATTTTAACATTGCTAATATATAAATCTCCACGAATATTTTGTATTTCAGCCGTAATATCAGTAGGGTTATTTACTTGCACTACTAAATTTAATGTAGGGTTTAAAAATGACATAGTACTAAAATCTATTGTTTTAAAAAAAACTAAAAAAGTTTTTGATAAAACATATTTTTTATAAACTATGTACGTAACTATTGTAGCTGGTATTATCCACCAATTTTTACCCATAAATTGTAATTACCATAAAATTACGGCAAATAACTAAAAAAACAAATTTTTTGTTGCCTACGGCTATTTTGCTACTCAAAATGACGTTTTTTACTACTCAAAATGCCTTGAAATGTTAAATTTTAGGCATTGTGGAAAAGAAATTCGGGTAAATGTATATTCTTGTTTTATTTTTATTTACTTTTGCTATCGCTTCGCCTTTAGCGAACGACTAGAAAAGTAAATAAAATAGAAATACCCCTAGAAACACTATTTATTTAACTTTTTTGACCTTTATAAATAAATATTATTGGTAATATCAATAATGTTTCCTTATTTTATATCGTTATTCTATTTTACTGACTATAAAATTTTAAAAATGATGCACTTTAACTCATTGAGTAGTACCAACGCCGTACTACTTGAAATCCAAAAAATTGTAAGAAAAAGGGAAACGCTGGAACAAATTTATCAGCTAACGCCCTATCGTAATGTTGCTATCCTATTATCAGCAACCAGTAAAGCTGGTGTTGAGCAAATGATATGGATAACTAATGATATGCTGCCGTTTCATTTACCTAATGAAATTGCAAACATATTAGAAGATAGTATTGACCAGTACAATAAAGACATTGCTAGTTTAAATCAACACTTAAAAACTTTATAATGCGTAAAATTTATTACCTGAACTACATTATTTTAGTGGACGATAAAAAAAGCATATACATAGTTGCGCTTGATATGTCCGAACATTTAACCCTAGTATCTGCCCAACATCATATTGATTACCTAACTAAATAAAACCTATGAACAATTTAACTCAACCGGCGTACCCGGTAGTGCCACTCCAGGACAATTTTAAACGTTTAATCGTGCCGATCCCTGGACTATCTAAATTAGAGCATTTTGCACTAGAAATTTATAAAGCTAGGGGAGTGCATTATTTAGATGAATATAGCATTTTATTAATGGATAGTAGCATTGAAGAAGCTATTACATTTTTAAACAAAATTGAAGAAAAACTTAAAACTTTAAACAATGACAAAAGCAATGAAATGGCTATTTTTGACCGCTAACGGCCAAGCCGTAGTAATATTAATTACTGCTTTTTTAATATGTGCTTTACTTCAAAATTATTAATGTGGAAAATAATGACTATAAAATAAACATTGATGAATTACTTGAGAAACGAAAATACAACCCCGATTACATTCCTACAAAGGAAAATATTGTGTTTTCAATCCAGGATAAGCATATAGGTAGCCTACAAAATTTTATTATTTTTAGTGGACTTCCTAAAGCTGGTAAATCAACTTTTATTTGCGCTATGATTAGTAGCGTATTTAATACTTATGAGATTTTTACAATGAAATTGCGAACGCCACCAGGACGCAGAAAGGTATGTTTGATTGATACGGAAAGCTCCGACTACGATTTTTACCGCACTATTAATAAAATAAAAGGATTTGCCGAACTAAATGAGCTGCCACCTTATTTTGACGCATACCAGGTGCGTGAAGATAGTAGCGGAGCAATCAAACGTATGGTGGAACGATACCTGGAACTTAACCAGGACTGCGCTATTTTAATAGTGGACGGCTTACTGGATTTGCTAGTAAATTATAATGACGAAAAAGAAAGTAGCTTACTTACTAAATGGTTAAAAAAAATAACCAAGCAACATAACATTTTATTAATATCAGTACTACACCAGTCAAAAAGCAATTTAGCTACTACTGGTCATATTGGTTCTGCCTCGGACCGCTTTGCTCAAAGTACCCTGGATATTACAAAGGACAAAGAAAAAAACACCTATGTACTATCAAGCCGCTTTATGCGTTCCGATAGTGATTTTGAACCAATTACATTAATGAATTTTCAAGGCGTATTTAAGCAAGTAGAAACGGAACAAGAAAAAGCCACACCAAGTAAAAAAGCTACCGACCTAGACGAAATGGATAGCAAACGCTTATTGCAGCAAATAGTAACTATTCCAATGCCCTACGCTGATATATCTAGCGAAATTATTGAACGTACTGCCACCAGTAAAGCATTTGCTAAAAATCTAATAAAAATATGGATAAGCAGAAATTACATAGTAAAAGACCACCAAAACAATTATAAAATACTTTAACTTTTTAAACTTTTAAATATGACATTCTTAAAACGCTTTTATTTAATTTTTGTACTATTTCCTTGCGCTATCTTATATGCTAGTGCCGTTGTTATTATAACAATAGTTCAACACTTAATAGAGCAAAGCAAAATATCAAAATACTAATGGTTAGTTTGTAGTCAAAAAAAACCAGGTAATGCTTTTTAGGGCGTTACCTGGCTGACTATAAAATAGACAAATGATTGCCTACTCTAACTTTTTTCACTACGAAAATACTAAATATGACGAATAGAACAAAAATTTATTTTATAATTGCCGAACGCAAAGTTGTAAGTTTAAAAGATTTGCAAGATATTACTAGGTGGAAACCAATAACTATATTACGTGCCGTTGCGCCATTAATCATAAAGCGTAAGATTAAAGCACATACCCAGGAACATACTAGATACTTCACAATTATAGATAAACCCTTTAAAAATGGCTAAAATCCTCTATTCTGCTATTGTTTTTATGGCTGATAATACACCAGCTAGAAAATATCGTAACATTACAAATATTAATAGCTTTATCAATTTCGCTAGATCCATAGATGCCGACTATATTAACCTATATGAAAAAGCTACTAGAAAGTATAAGGAACGTATATACATAAAAAAAGGGACGTAGAAACGCCCCTTATCCTTTACTATGCAAAACAAACCCAAACTAGGTTAAAAATAGTTGCTTTTCGGCCTTTCTGCGGCCTTCTAACCCCTTATTTACTTTACCACCAGCATTTACCCACCTATCAAATTGCTGCGCCACAACGTCCTTATTAGTACCATTATTAAGTAGTTTAAGTAAGGTGCTACCAGCAAACGCATTTTCCCCTACATTATACGTAAAACTAGCTAAAGCTAATAATTGGTTATCCGTTACTGGAACCCTAACTTTTGACATAACAAAATCGTATTTGTCTTGGGCCTCTGCAAGTAGCCAACGCTTTGCCGTTGCTTTATCAACAATATCAGTTTTTATTACTGGTCGCTTGGCGTCCCAATTATACCCACTTCCATATCCTACGCTATATTGCATATAGTCCCATATTGGAACTGCTATAAATCCTTCATAGTTAGCTATTACATTAAATAGCCTATCACTAATTGCACCAAAAGGCGTATTATTTAAAGCCGTAGCTATTTTTTTACGTAGCATAAGTAAAACGATTGTAGTTATAACTATACCAGTCAATATTTTCTTATCCCTGGTCATAGTGTATTAATTATCTTTTTTGCTATCTGCTGCGGCATTACCTAATAAAAATGTAGATAAACCAGCTATTGCTTGTGCAATTACTTGTACTTTACCAGTACCAGCCGTTGCAAAATAACCGCTAATGGCGGCTAATAAACCAAAGATTGTAGTTTTACGATTTTTCATTTTTCTTTTTTTTTGATTGATAAATAGTAATAATAGTATAAATAGAACTTGCTCCAGATAATAAACCAAAAATTAGCGTCATATAGGCGTTAATTTGGTTAATACTTAATAAGTAAGTACTTATACTGGCTATACTTCCACCTATACTATTATTATGATTCATACTAAACGATTTCAGCATCTACTGACGCTGGTTTTTGCAATTCGTTTACGATTGTTTGAAATGCCTCGGCTACCGCTACCGCAGTATCCACGTTAGGCATTAAACCACCTTTTACGGACTGGTCAATTACTTGTTTAATTAGTTCTAGGGCTTTTTGCTTTTCCATTTGTTTATATTTAAGGTTTAAAAAAAAGTTAGTTTATGTTTAATATGGTTGAAATATGTATGACCAGTCTATTCCAGCACCTTGAGTTCCACCAGAACTTTGTAAAACGCTTACGAGTGTTCCAGATAATGATAAGATAAGACTTGTAGCATTATTTGGGTTTATAATTCTAGCACTTGTACTATCTGCTAAAACTTCAATAGATGATGTATAAAGACTAGGAGTACCTATACCAGCTGGTAAATTTGCAAAAATAGTATATATGCCTCTTGATGTTACATTTATAATACCATAATTTGTAGCATTTAAAGCACTACCAGTATTTCCACTTGATGTTTTAAATCCAGTAGCATTTATTGTTGCAGAAAATACAGCATTACCATAAAAATTATTATTAGTGCCGTCCCAATTATATTTAATATTACCTTGTCCGTCTGCTAATACTATATTGTTTGATGTATTTCCTAATGTATTTACAATTCCAATCATTGTATTATAAGAACCAGTTGTAATACCAGTAGCACTACCAAAAACTGAATTATATGTACCAGTTGTTATATTACTACCAGCACTATAACCAACTCCAATATTGTTTGAACCAGTACAAGTTGTTAATGCAACACTACCAACGGCAGTATTTTGTTGCCCACTTAAATTTTGGTTTAATGCAGCTTGACCAATAGCAGTATTATTACTACCAGTTTCATTAATACCTAATGAAATTGCACCAACGGCAGTATTATTACCACCAGTAGTATTACTACCTAACGCACTTGCGCCATCAGCAGTATTATATACTCCAGTTGTATTAAAAAATAATGCACCACTACCAATACCATTATTTAAAGTACCAGTTGTATTTGAATATAATGCACTATTGCCAACGCCAGTATTAAAATTACCAGTTGTATTTGATTTTAAAGCATCAACACCAATAGCAGTATTTTCATTTAATGAATTATTACCCTTACCAATAGTTAAGCTATTAATGGTAGCATCCGCACTAAAAGTTGCAGCACCATTAGTTGTTATTAAAACTTTATTTGTAGTAATTGAAGTACCATTACCAGTTTGCCCTAAAAATAAATATTGGTCATTTGCGCCAGCTCTTATTGTTTGCGCTCTATAAAAACTTGCACCGCTTGTTGTAGTTCCTGGTAATATTGCATTTATTACATTACCAGCAACGGCACTATTATTTACATTTATTGCACCAGTAATTGCTCCAGTATCAGCTTGTGCGCAAGTAAAAGTAGTTGAACCACTTGGTATTATTTTTATTCTTTCAGTTCCACCAGCTGCACCAAGTACAAATCTTATATAATCATTAGAGCCAATATCTGTATTAAAATCAGAACCATTAAATCTATTGTAAATATAACCAGTTTCAGTACCATTATATTTAAATGACAACCTTGTACCCCCAGTTTGTGTTGGGTCATTGTTTTGTATAGAACTTATAATTTGTGTAGGTTGACTTCCAGTTATTAAAGAAGTTAATGCCGTTATACCAGCAGTAAAAGTTGCACTTGTTCCACCTAATGCACCTGTTAAAGTAACTGCACCACCTATGAGTACATTACCGCCATCTTTATTTATATTTAGATTTGTATATGCTGAAAATGTTTTTGTGAATCCTTGGATTAACGCCTCATTACTACTATTTGTTCCAATTGCTACTCCGTTAGTTTGATTATTACCGCTAAAATGAGCAGAAAATGTATTGCCACTATCT
>Ga0114971_10002204_pt1 | contig 13435 bp, 15 predicted proteins | sample M_140625_MF_Meta_FD_87320 | JGI IMG/M metagenome (GOLD analysis project Ga0114971, IMG submission 87320) | Freshwater microbial communities from Lake Montjoie, Canada to study carbon cycling - M_140625_MF_MetaG | ecosystem: Environmental > Aquatic > Freshwater > Lake | place: Lake Montjoie... | reverse complement strand
AGATCCTTTATGGAATAAGTTTCTCTCCATGATACAAAACAAAACTGGTGAAGTAAAACAAAAACCTGATGTTTTACCCATCTTCAATAGTGTTTTAGAGAGAAGCTATATATCTTTTTATAACGAGCCTGTTGTATATGAAAACATAAATAAGGGGTATTATATTGATGAAAAACGACCTTTGGGGGTCATAACTAGTCGCCCCTTACGTATGTTTATAAAACAATCAAACAATACTAATAACGAACAACCGATTTACTATATTGATTTTTTACATGTAAATGACAACAAAAACAAACAAGAACGAAAAAACATAACATATGAATTAATACAGACCCATATATATAACCAGCAATTGTTGAACGTGCATGCATCCAAAAATGCGAATAAACATGCGCAATCAGGAAATGGAATCAATACAACGGACAATAAAAACATTCGTGTTTGTCTATTTAAACGATCTAACACATCCAATAACATTGGAGTAGTTCCATTGTGTCTCTATAAATCCTACGTGTTTTCTCTCAAACAATATTATTTTAAGAGATCTATAGGTGCAAGTTTAACTCAATCACAAAATCATTTTAAACATTATCAGACGTTTGAAGTTACTAAATCCACATTTCATAATGTATTGGACTTTATAAAAGAACAACATGTTGATCGATATGATGTTTTTATTTTGCCTAATATAAATAACTTATTCGAACAAATCGCAACGAGAACCCTGATAGTTTATTATTTGTTTGATGTAATAAACGGCCAAATTATAGCCGTTTATTTTTTCAGAGTAAACAAACGAACGATTACATGTGTTGGATCGATTTGTTTTTATGATGAACTAGAAAAACGGAGTGGTAGAGTAAATAAAAACACGGAAGAGTTGTTTATATATGGATTCAAATTGATCTCAATTAAACTTACTGAAAAAAAGGCACTACCAGATTTGAGTGGGGGTAAAACTAAGAGAGACAAGTCTATTGAAAAAGAAGAATACGAATTTTTTTGCATAGAAAATATGTCAGATAATATAATTATTGTAGACGACCTGATAAAATCAAGTAAAAACAAATCGTACTTGTTTTATAGAACAAGAGACACCATGTACTTTTTATATAATTATATTCATAAACAATGTGATTCAAAACATGTATTTATATTGCAATAAATAAATATTTTTCATGGGGGGTGTATGGTGTATGGGTGTGGTGACTGGGTGTGGTGACAGGGTGTTATCTTACATATTTTCCTACTCTGGTAAAACTATCCACTATAAAAATCATAAATACTCCTAAAAAACAATATAATATTACTTCTTCTGTTACGTTATTTGTACGTTCATCCTGTTGTTCTTCTAAAAGATGAATCATATAATTTAATTTCTCTATTAAAATTGAGTTTTCGTTATTTGTATGTGACGATGATGACATTAATGATGGTAAAAAAGGACTACTACTGTTATCAATGTTGCCGTTTGCATATATTTTTTTATTATTCATATTACTTTGAGATTGTGACTGGGCGTTTCTATTCCAATTTGATACTGTACCATAACTATAATTTGGGCTAAATTTTTTATAATATTCTTCTATTGTTTTACTGTCACCATAATTGTTATTTAAATTATTGTATTCTATACTGTCTAAATAATTACTTGCATTAGGGTGGTTTGGTTGGGTTGATTGGTTTTGTTGGTTTTGTTGGTTTTGTTGGTTTTGTTGGTTTGATTGAGAAGATAATCTTGAATTATTATCTGAAGGAATAGTGTAGTAATTTGAATTATCAGAACTAGTTAAAGCATTTACACTGCTATTTTTGCTACTATTGTAATTATAATTATCAGCATCATTATCATCTTCTATCCCAATACCAGTATAACTTTCTTTAAAATTTGATTTATCTATGGTTCTATTTACACCGGACGATTCTGGTGGGGATAATGGTGAAAAATCGCCCATTTCTACTCCATCAATTGAATCATTATACATAGAATTATCATGAATCTTTTTTATAATATTTTTTACCTTATCGGATTGGTTGGATTGGTTGGATTGGTTGCTGTTATTGTTGTCCCTATTATAATATTTTTGCGTTTTATTATGATGAGCTAATCTTTTTTTTGATATTAAATTGTCTGTGCTATTATCTGTACCATTATTATTATATGGTGATGCATATAATGCTAAAGACATGTTCTTTTTAATAAAAATTTAGATAATATTTTGATAATGAGAATGAAATTTTAATATTAATATTAATTATATTATAATATATTATATTTATAATATAAAATGACGTATATTAATAAAATAAATCCAAAAATAAATTTGAAAATGCAAAAATATATATATAGTGGTGTTATTATTACATTTTTAATTTTGTTTGTTTATTTCATTTTTTCCAATAACATACCATTATTCGCGGTAACAACATTTTTATTCGACTCCGATTTAGGGAGAATAGCATTATTACTCGTATTAACAGCTATAGCTAGTTGTAATTTATTTTTAGGTATATTATTATTAGGTCTAGTAATATTTTTATATGAATATCAACGTCAACAACAACAACGTCAACAACAACAATATCTAGATACAAATATTTCTAAATATAATAACATGGTTGACAATATGGTAGATAACATGTCAGGGGTTATAGAAACGTCACAAAATAAAAAAAATATTACAATACAAGATATTATTAATCTGGAAAATAATATTTCTTCTAAACAATCTAATAGCTCGATAAGTTTTGAAAATGGGTTAACAAACAATTCCGGTATTATGCAAATTAATCCTTCATTTGAAGGAACATTCAGCAATAATTATGCACCTTTTCTACAATAATAACCACACCCACAAAAACAAAAGGAAAAATAATATTGGCTAATATTAGATAGACATGTATAAATTTAAAAAAAGCACCACGACTATTTTATTATATTTTGCTATTGTGATTATTGTATTTTTTGTATTTTCTGCTATTTATAACATGTATAATAATAATGAATCTAATCATGTAGAAGGTTTTTCATTAAGAAAAACGTTTAATTCTCAAAAACGACGGGTCAAAAATTTCAACAAAAAACATCTAACAAAATATACGTCAAAAATAAAGAGATTTTTTAAATCGGTTTTTTAAATCGGTTTTTTAAATCGGTTTTTATTTATATATAAAAAAATTTTGTCATATATTTAATATCTACAAAATATATGACAAAACAAAATAAATCAAAAAAAAACACATCATTTAAAAGGGGAATCAATTTATCAAAACCTGGTTCTAGTCCATCTGCATCCGCGCCATCACCAGCATCAGGTAATCCATTATTTCCTAGTTCAGTTCCACATACACCTGTTAAAAAATCGTACAAAGGGTTTCATGGATTTTTAGATTATATTCACGACCACATTTTATTTTTAAATAGTAGTAGATTTTTCGCTGGTGTTGTAATGATTTTATTAAATATCGGATCAAAATTTATATCCGTACAATTTAGCAAGTCAACAGAAGAATATTTAAAATTTGCTATTACAAAACAAATTCTAGTATTTGCCATGGCATGGATGGCAACTCGTGATATATATACCTCGCTAGTTTTAACTGCAGTATTTGTTGTATTATCTGAATTTTTATTTAATGAGGAAAGTACATTTTGTATTGTTCCGCATAATTATAGAGTATTAAATAAATTAATGGACACTAATAACGATGGTGTAGTATCACAAGATGAACTCACCCAAGCAATTCAAATTTTAGAAAAGGCTAAAAAGGAAAAACAATTGAATAATGGTACAGGGGGTAGTAGTGGTAGTAGTGGTAGTAGTGGTAGTAGTGGCAGTAGTAGTGGTAGTGGTAGTAGTGGTGGTAATAGTGGAAATGTTGCATCTAGTGTGGCTGTCAAACAAAATGTTGGAGATAATATAAAAAATACTATTACAAAATATATGAATAGTAATTAAATAATATTTTAATTATATAAGTAGAATACAAGTATAATACAACTATAATACAAGTAAAATATTATTAGCATATTATGAATAATGTTGATATAAACGTAAAACGTGCAAATGTTAATAATTACAATGTAAAAAATTATTATCCAGCATCGATTACTATATTATTAAATACTAGAATTTTGGGACATACAAAAGAAATTTATACTCCAAATATGACATTACCATCTATTTCTAGCAGTAATAAAACCGTGTATTTTAATCCATTAATAAAATTAGATTCAAACATAGTTCAAACCATTCCAAAAGGTAAAACCACGGATTTTATCTATGAACAGTTTTTTACATCAAGTTATTTTAACAGCTTACTCATTCGTTCGCAATATTATCCACAACCAAAAAGAACTTTAGAACAGGCAACAGAAGAGGGTATCGTGGATAATAATATTAAAATTTTATTAGATACGTTGTTTAATACAAATAAACCATTTTATATTGATAAAAAGCGTTATACTTCGCATGGTTATAAATGGAATAAAGGTGACTGGATTATTGAATCCAATAATTCTTCCAAAATTATTAAAAAATTTTATAATTATTATCAACAACCAAACACGAATATTTATCCCAGAAATGGTATGCCAAGCGCGTCCGTACAAACAATTATACCTAGTGCTCCCATGATTATTCCCACAGCAACAACATTGTATCAACCAAATCAAATAATGTATCCTAATCTCGGTCAATCAAATATGTTAACATATCAACAACCAATAATGCAGTCATATCCATATCAAAGTGTGGTTATTCCTAATACCGCCGAAAATCCAATGTTTGAATCTTTTACTAAATTTGAAGAAACTGTCGATGAAAATATACTGCATGGTTCGAGTGCTTCATCTACTTTTGGCGATATTATAGACGAACAACGCAAAAATAAACAAAAAAAACGCACTAGTGCTGACAAAGAAATATCGTCTCAGAGACAAATCCAACAACAATCACGGCTATCGCGTCAATCACAACAAACTAAAAACCCATCTTATGCAAGAAATTTTTCAATAAACACAAAAGAATATGGACCTTTAATCGAACAATTTTTATTTTATTCTTTGGATGGTTTTAAAAATGGCTTTATAAGTGGAAACAGGATAAAATGTTCTCAAATTACCAATATTTCCGATTTAAAAAAAATTCAAAATGGGTCGTTTTACAATAATAAAATACAACCATGGATGGTTCTCTCCAACGACGGAAATGGAGATTGTTTGTTTTATGTTTTTTGCCAATTATTGAATAGTTCTGATTATAAAGCCAAAAACACTTTTCTAAACAATAGAAAAAATACATTCAATACACCGAATAACATTAAAAATATTGCTTATTATGATAATGGAGGTAATTATACAGTTGCTGGATTGAGAAACATGGTAACTGATTTTATCTTATACACTGAAGAAGGTAAAAATATAGGAAACATGTTAATTAGTAGAAATACAAATAATCCAGAAGATCAATATATCGTACCAGGTGATTTAAACAAAACATTAAACAATATGAGAACGTGTGCGGATGAAAAAAATAGGGCGATGTCAAAACAAAAAGCATTGTCTGATGTCAAAATGTATTATTGGGGCGATGAGACTGCTATAAGCATAATTGAATATATTTTTCAATTGAAGACTATTATCATACATAAACCCAAGTTTACGAATAACAAAATAGAAATTTATAATGCTTCTGATAAAACTACCAAAAATTTAAAGACAACAAACAATGGTGATTATATTGAAGTTGATTATATGGAAAATAACGCATCTGTTAGACTAGAAGGATATTTACTTGAAAAAAAGTTTTCAGTGAACCAGGACGTTCAATCCATAACTCTATTGAAAACTAGTGGCAACGACACCGAATGTAAATATGAAAAAACACAGATAGATAATAATAATGATATAATTAATAGTATTAGTAAAATTGAAAAATACAAAATATATAATAACACTGGGTTTGATTTGGATAATTCACAACAATACCAAAACTATGTTTATATATTAAATCACGATGAAGACCATTATGAAGCAGTCAGTTTTAATATTAGAGGAAATATGCGTTGTGTGTTTAATGATGTAGATATTTTTAATTTTCATCCATATATTATTTATATGATTTTTATATATGCATATATGATTGCGCCACCAACATCGTCACCATTTTACACTACAACATTACAAAAATATTTAGAATCATTGTATAATTATTATTTTTATAATAAGGTAATTAAAAACAATCGGTTATTATTGGGTGGTGCGGTTGATCTAGATGTCGAAGATGGCGAATACGGCCAAGATGGTGGTGTCCCTAATAATAATTCTTATTACGGACAATTTAAAGATTATGTTAATGACAAATTAAATCAACAGCTTTCCATTGATGGTTCTGGTAAAACTATTCCAGTGTATTATGCGAATCCTAATTTATCTTATTATGTTGTAGTTGATTTAGAATTGTTTCCAGGTGATAAAATCTCGGATATAGATAAACGTAATCTTAATTGCCAAATTAGATTTGATAATATACGGAAATCATATGCGGATTTATTGGGATATCAATATCAGCCGTCATTGTTGAATACAAATGTTATGCCTACTAGGGTAGATAGTGGTAGAAGTAGTAAATCAACATCTAGCTCAAATAACAATAGTACGAAAAAAAATGGTAATGGTAATAACTCTAAAAACGGGAATCGAAATACTCGGAGATATCGAGGGTAAGTGTGATGGTGTAAATCTTTATTTTAGCAATTTTTTATTTTAAAAATAAAAAATAATATTGTTATATAATATAGTAGTTTTTAAAGTTAAAATTATGGATGATACTGGTATGATTAATGATGCTTTGAATCATATAAATTACTATGTAGGTATAAATAAAGATAATGTAGCTTTTATAAATAAAAACCTATATATTGATACGTGGAATGTTAAAAACGCACCATATAAACTTGTAATTGGATCATTAATAGCCTTGACGAACGGTGAAGGTGAGAAATATAACGAGACAATTAATGGAAAAAGTTACGGATATTCGTGGAGGGATGGGTTTACATCTATATGTTTGTTTAACAATGATAATTTTATTGCAGAGTTCAATATTGTTGATGATGTTGTTGAAGGTAAAAAATTTGCTATTAAACCCCGTGAAGGTGGGGCAAATAAAAAAACAAAAAATGCAAAATCAAAACGTAGAACAAAAAGATCCAAAAGAACAAAAAGAAAACACTCTAGAAAATGAAATAACCCAACAATTTGTTTAGCTAAATAACAATATTTTTTGTCTTGCACGTAGTTACCGAACCTACAATATTTGTAAGCGCCACGTTTTCTACATTTGTGTATATTATTTCAACGTTTTTTTCTGATTTACATTTTGAATATTCTTTGCATATCACTGCTCCCTGTTTAATTATATGCATGAATTGTTTTTTTGTTAAATTATCAGGTATAAAATTATATCGCAAATACTCTTTTTCTGGATCGTATACACCATTGCATTTATTATTATAATATTCTAAATTCATTACTGCTATAACATGACATGATGATTCTTTACTTACATGAAACCATATGTCTTCTGGATGTGATTCTTCAATAATTTCAACATTATTTTTTGCGTTTCTCCCTATTTTGAAGAGAATACTTTCTTGTATACTAGGAATATATCTTGTAACTGTTCGCATTTTATCTGGTTTTACCGATTTTATATTCATAATAGACAAATATTTATGTCTATATAAATATTTGTTTAATAAATTCAATTTTTATTTTTTATTTTGTAAAAGATTATCAATAAAATGAAACTTTGATTTTTCTTCATATTTTTTTCCTTCTGTACCACACATGTGGTCGAAATTTCTCGCAGTGGTACAATAATGATATTTTATTTTTTGAGGTCTCCCGCGACCATTCACGAAAAAATAATCATCTTCTAGATATGAAAATTTACTACATTTACAAAACATATCAGAGGTCAAAAAATTTTCTTTCAGAGAAAATTTACAATTAATACATAGTTTTGGATCGGTTGGAATGGTTGATGCTACCACTGTCAAAAATGTTGTTTGCAATAGAGAGAACAAAATAAGTAAAAATCCTTTCATTTTACTTATTTTATATAAATACGTTTATATTATTTATGTAAATACATAATATTCACCAATTTAATTATGATTTATTTAGTGAAACTAATCCTGATAATATGATTGTTTAATAAAATGAAAAAAATATTTATATAATATATAAACGTTTGATTTAATAGTGAAAAATGTCGTGTAGTAATGAAGAAATAATTGCTTATTTAGATGCTTTAATTAAGTATAAATCACCAAAAAATATTTTTAATCTTTTTTCAACCAAAACCAAACCAATACTAAACCCTAATTGTGATATTGATTCACTTGAACCTTCACAAAAATTTAAACACGATAATGGCATAGCTCAAAGTATACCTATTAATGAACTACCTGTTGAAGACTTAGCAACTTTAAAAGAACAATTTTTTACTAATAAACCTTCACAAGATGAGTATAGTATACTGAGCGTAAATTTAGAATATTCAAAAATAATAGAAAAAATCAATGAAGCAAAAAAAAAGCTTGATGATTTAACATCCAAACACAATATCACAGATCTCGATGAAATAAAGAAAATTAACCTACAAATTAAAAAATTAGAAGAAGATTTAAAACAAGTACAACAACCTATCAGAGAATATCATAATAATGGATTAGATGAAAAAGTTAGAGGAGTTAGAGGAGGTAAGCGCAAATCAAAACGGCGTAAAAGTAAAAACCCAACAAAAAAAGGTAAAAAAAATAGAAAATCGAATAAAAAATATATGAAGAAATCTATGAAGAAATAAAGAGTTCACTCTATTGTTGATTATAAAATATGTTATGCGTAATATGTTATAATCAAAATATTATTGAAAAAATTATTGAAAAATTAAAACAAACCAAAAAATGATTTTTTCTCAGAAGCTGGTTCTGTCTTTTTGGTCTTCTTTGATTTCCTTCTTTTAGTTTTGGTCTTTTTACTTGTGGTTTTTTTGGTTTTTGTAGATTTGGTTTTCTTTGCTTTAGTTTTTGTGGCCTTGGATTTTGTGGCCGTGGCTTTTGAGGCTGGAACAACAGCTACCCATTTATGTACACCATTTGAATCTGGTTTTGATTTAAACATTTTTCCGTTGTTTCCCTTCTTTGTCTTTCCTTTGCACTTGTTGGCAGGGAATGGCGGAGAAGGTCTGGTTTTGTATTTTTTTGTTTCGTCTTTGACGCATTTAGTTTTGTTTCCCATGTTTATATATATTATAACAATATAAAAATCTAATAGTATAGTTTTTATTTTGTACTTTTTAATTTTCTGTTTTGGTTGAAAAAGTTGATTTAACTGTAATAACAACTAAATGTTTAGTTATCCATAAACCTAATATAATCCACATATTTGTGATACTGTTTCCCCCATTATATATAATCCACCTAAATGCATGGCAATGTGGGAGGGGAACTACTATTGGTGATGTTATGAATCCGATAAATGATGTTGGTGTGCAATAATAAACATATAAATTGCTACATGCGTAATGGAGTACAATCCATAATAAATAAATACCAAACGCATTGGATACGTGATTTAAAATTCTTACTATCGCATAATCTTTCATTTCCATATTGGTTGTGTTGTTGTCTTGTTGTCTTGTTGTCTTGTTGTGGGGTTGCATAAAAAAATCAATTTTTATTTTTATTTTTATTTTTATTTTATTGGTTCACTTACAATACAGACCCATATTTTTCTATAAATTCCTCTTGCAGGTTTACAGGAATACTATTAAAATCGACCAATAAACGGTTTAATTCATATTTTTCATACGCATTTTCTTTTTTTAATTTGTTGTTAAAATATTCTGGTTCGTTATAACATTTTAATGCTGTTTTGGGACCGCATTTCTTAAAAACAGATGATATATTATCACTAGAATCGCCCATCACTATTTTACAAAATAGATCTTTTTTCGGATCACCAAAACTGCTCTTCTCTTCTGCAATATTTTTATATGTCATGTTATAAATTTTAACCCTAGGTTCTACTAGTTGAAGATAATCTTTGTCACTTGTTATTATGTATATTTTACAATTTTCGTTCTTTGTGAGCAGATGCTTTACTGATAATGCTATACAATCATCGGCTTCTAATTGAGGATATTCTAATATTTTTTGAGCGCCTCCTTTCTGGAAAAGTTCTTCATTGTATGTTATTGCGAAAAACTTACCAATTGAATCCGCGTTGTTATTGGTGCGAGTTGATTTGTACGCATCGATATGTTTATTTCTCCATATATTTTCTCTCTTGCAATCCCTTCCGATATAAATAGTTGGTGGTGGGTCGGTTTGTGTTTGTTGCATTTTCTTTTTGGATTTAACGTCCATGTTGGATTCTAACAAATGTATTTTACTCGGTATTTCTTGTACTTTTTCTATAAATGTTTTTTTGTATTTCTCAATGAAATCATCTGTTATTTCAAATTGTGTAGGTGTAGGGGGTGGATTAGGTAATTCACCATAAACAGTTGGACCTGGATTTGCCAATTTCCACCAATTCATAACTGAATAAAATCGATAAAATATAAAATAGCTACCATCGATAAATATATAGGTTGGTATTGGTGTTGGTGTTGGTGTTGGTGTTGGTGTTGGTGTTGGTGTTGGTAGATCGTTGTTATTATTCATTATTTTGTTTGTTGCTTGTTGTTTGTTGCTTGTTGATTGTTGCTTATTGTTGCTTATTGTTGTATGTTTATGATATTACTACTATATTTATATGTTCAATTTTATTATTAATAATATAGGTTATAATAATACTAATATGGAGAAATTATCTAGTATTATTCATAAAAGTGCATTAGAAACATATGATTTAGTAGAAAAAAATAAGACACTTATCGTTGAATTTATTACTATGTTTCTACCAAAAGAGACACGTGATTTTATTCTTAAAAAAGAGTTTGAATATAATACCTACTATTCAAAATCAGAATTAGAAGCTATGAATATTGAAAAAAAACGGAAAGGTAAAAAAAAACGCAAACAATCTATTGGTTTATCAAAATGTATCAATAAATCAAAATTGCGGTGTGTATTACACCATATACCCGAAAGCCTATTGAATTTTTTCATATTTTTTTCTTATTTATTTTTGCATAGCATATATTTTTGGTCTGTTTTATTTATAGTATTATTTGTAACTAATATTCACTATTTATTAATTGGAATGTTTGTTATTATTATTAATGCTATTGGAACGATTGTATTTTCTGATTGTCCTATTTTTATACTAGAGCAAAAATACAGAACTAAATTGACACATAATCAACATTTCATGTGTAATATCATAAAAAAAATATCAGACGATCAAAAGCATTATAGTTATGAAGAATTAATGGAACAATTGATATTTATTGTTTTTGTCATCTTTATTAAAATCAATTTGTTGATTTTATATAGGTTTTTAACAAGTAGGGGTTTATCCAATTCTTAAAAATGCTACTATAGATTTCAATTGCTTTCTCTTTTTTACACCTTTTTGCATTTCAAACACCTATTATACTAATCGGTAAATGAAAGTTTATATCTTGATTTTTCTTCTAATTTTGTCCTTTTTCCTAAAAAAGTAAAATATTTTTTTGCCAAAGCATATTGTTTTGGTTTTTTATTTTTCAATACTTTTAAACGAACGTACATAATCATACCTACTTGCCATATACGTTTATGTGGATATTTTTTGTTTTTGTATAATTTTTCTAATTTATCAATCGTATTTTTAACATCTTCTAATGTTGTATATTTTATATTTATTGTATCACTTGGATCTTTGTCAATATATACATCAAACGACTTTTTAGGGTTTTCTGGATTAAATAAAAATTGTTTCTTAGTTTTATTTTTACTATTTGTGTTTTTTTTAGTTAACTTTGTATTGTGTTTCTTTGTATTGTGTTTCATATAATATAACTACATTTTATTAGACCGATCGAAAAATTTAATTCAATCGTGTTATTACACATTCCACTTACCATAGAAGAATCCTCGAGAGATTATTAGGACTGTATTTATCTTTCTTCCATTTTCCTTTAATTTTTGCCGACCTGTTCAGATAATTTTTTCTGCGTGTTTTATTTTTATGTTTTGTATAGTCTTCGTAACCCATTTGTCCAAAATGAACGACTCTACCATCTGGTGTGGTAACCATATATTTTTTTTCTTTTTTTGTAGAAAGTCCGATCTTTGCCGTCTTCCCAATATATTTTTTTGCTCTGCGATAGACTTCTGTTGGATTCGAGTAAAGACTGATTGGTTTTTTTCCCATTATTATATAATTGTTTAGATTATATTTATGCAAAATATTGTAGAAGTATAGATATAGGTATAGGTATAGAATGCTAATATATTACATAAATGGTACGTAATATATTAGATATAACATCATGGTAGTTTAAATATCTAAACTAATAGTGTTTTTGTCTGATCTTGGTTTTCTCCTACCACTTTTTTTTGGCATATTACCACTTCCACTACCTTGTAATTCTTTTAAATCAGAAATACTAATGGTACTATCATTATTGATACTTACTGAATCTATATCCATTTGAGGTGGTAGTTGAGATTGTTGAAATTGTGGTTGTTGTGGTTGTTGTTGTTGTTGTTCTTGAATATTGATTGTTTTTGTCTTTAAACCTGATAATATTTCACTTATATCACTAGGACCTTTCATTTCTGGTCTTTGTGAAGATGATTGTTGTTGAGGTGGTCTTCTAGGTGTTCTCTCAATATTTACAGGATTCGACTGATTTTCACGAATATTAATACCATCATTCATGTTTGGAATACTTGATCTTCCCATACCTGCACCCATATTCATACTATTATTGTTTCCAGGGCGTCCTCCCATGTATGGCATACTATTTGGTCCTTGTGTTGCCATAGGAGGTGGCGGAGGTCCTCTTCCCATTGGAATTTCTGGTTCTGGATTCATTAAACCACTCATAAAACCGCCAAATCCTGGATTATTTTGTCCCATTGAATTTACTGCAGCATTTTGAAATTGTCTCATTAAATCAGGGTTTTGTCTCATAATGTCATCCATGCCTGGCATAGAGGACTTAAACATTGTATTTGTCATATGCAACATAAGTGCACTACCACCCAATTGAAACATTAGTTTTAGTTCTGGTGCCATGGTTGCCTTTGATTTGTATTTTTCATACAACTCTGCGAAAATTTCATCATAATCAGTAATATTTTCATTTATTTGTTCGCTCCATCCATCTAATTTAATATCAAATGGATCAAATTTGCTATTTAAAAATTCAATACCGTTTATAACAGCCATCATCATATTTCCCTGAAACTTGACTGAATTTTGCTT
>Ga0114971_10002203_pt1 | contig 13437 bp, 18 predicted proteins | sample M_140625_MF_Meta_FD_87320 | JGI IMG/M metagenome (GOLD analysis project Ga0114971, IMG submission 87320) | Freshwater microbial communities from Lake Montjoie, Canada to study carbon cycling - M_140625_MF_MetaG | ecosystem: Environmental > Aquatic > Freshwater > Lake | place: Lake Montjoie... | reverse complement strand
TCCCAGCAGTGATACCCCGCAATCGCTCTGGAGCTTCAGCGGACCTGAACAAGACTCGCCGATTGCCGGACATGAGCATAGTGAGCTCAGACCGATTGAAACTCTGGATGATCCCTTTGTTCTCGTATAACCCCATGAACGTCGGTAGGTAACTATCCTTGATCATGGGAAATGTGGGCGACAGGACAAGACTGGTGCTATTGGGTGGCGTGCAAGCCAGATCCAAGCACGAAACAAAGGTTTTTCCGGCTCCAATTCCACCAATATACATGCGGACTCTGGAGGTATGATCGGTCAGGACCATTGCCTGTGTTGGAGTGAGCGTAGGTTGGTCTATGACGAGCTTTCGACCTTCACCTGCGAAGATAGACTCACCGAACGGGTCGTGCGGATCTAGGCCAGGTGTAGGCTCCAGATGGAGGTCGAAATCTTCGTCGGACCATTGCGAGGTGTCCACATCGGAAAATGCTGCGTCAGGATTAAACATTGTTCTCACCCTCCTGGATGATCGGTTCTTGGTCAGGTTCGTCCTGCGGTTGGGTGATCATGTTCACGACCGACAGATCCACATCATAGCCTTCGGACTCGAGCCGTTTCGCTTCCTTGTCGATACGCTTGACAGACTTCTCGAAATTCGGATCACCTGCCAGCGTCTGCCGCATTTCCTGGGCGAGTTGTTGAAGAGTCTTTCCACCAAAGGTCTGAATCGTCTCGTTAGCTGCGGATTCCAGTTGGGCGAATTGAAGCTGCACCTGCGGTTGGGCAAAGGCCCTGGGCCAGAGTCGTTCCAAAATGATGGACGCAGCAATGAACGAGTTATTACGTCCAGCCTTTGCGTGACCTATCATTACGTCCATCATATCGTTACGCAAATTCATCCTGGCGTTATCAAGGTCTTCACGTCTTTCAGGGTGACGGTGTAGCCAGACGGAAAATGCCTGAGGCGAAACCCCTAACGCCTGTGCGATATCCGAGTAAGTCCATCCGTTTTGTCGGCATCGCAGGATTTTCGGCCATTGGTTATCAAATATGGAAGTCTGGCCTGATCGGTGAGAGCCATCGGAGGTGACCGGCTTTCGAGGCACATTAGGAACCCGTTTCACCATCTCGTCGAGCGATGGGACGGACTCCTTCTCAACCTTGTAGAGCTCGCGTTTTTTCTTGGTGCGAGAGTGCTCCCTATACGGATATTTCAGCGGCGGACGTGTTTTCGCCGGACCTTCAGAGAGTTCACGCACCATCTTCGAGGCTTTGACTCCCTCTTTTTCAGCCTGTTCGCCGAGATCAATCAGCACCTGGTCTGTATGTTTCGGCTTGTTTCTGGAACCCTTGAGCCTACCCATGTTACATCCCCGAATCGTCAAAATCGTTGTAAATCCACCTTGCATAGCGGGATATATTTTCCCATAATATGCATTCGGTACATACACAAGTATACCACGTCTACGGAGTCTATGGCATGTTTGACCAGATGAGTTCAGAGGTTCGCGCTACGATGTTGGGTGCGAGCGAGTCGTCGATGGTTGTTGGGCTTAGTCCCTTTGGTGATGGTCGAGACCTGTACCTACGGAAGAAGGGGTTGATGCCGAGCGCGACTCCTACCGAGGTCATGGCGCGAGGCAATCGCCAAGAGGATTTTATCGCCACGGAGTTGGAGGCTTATTTCGGCGATGGTGCAGAGGTTCGTGCGAAACAGTTGCGAGTCCTGCATCCGGAGCACCAGTGGTTGGGCGCGACTCTGGACGGGATTTTGTATCGTGGAATTGAGCAACTTGGTGTCGCCGAACTGAAGATGATTTCCAGCCAAAGTCCATGGGCAAGACCTCCAGAGTATTACAAATGCCAAGTCGTTCATCAGATGTTTGTCACAGGCATACCAAAAGGGTATCTGGCAGCGTGGTTCGGCAAGGCTGGAAAACTGAAAGTCTGGGAGTTTGTTCTCGCCAACGAGCTTGAGTGGTGGAAACCGATCTTTGAGGAATGCCGCCAGTTCTGGCATGAGAACATACTGGCAGGAGTGGAGCCGCCACCAAAGGCTAAGAAGGAACGAACCTGGGCCGACCTGCCGTCAGAACTTCTGGAGCGTTATCTGGACCTGGGCGACAATATCAAGATGCTGGAGGCTGAACAAAAGGAGATCAAACAACAGATCTTCGACGCCTTGGGCAATCCTGAGGAAGATGTAAACCTGGTTGGCGACTCATTTAGAGTGGACGTTAAACGGGTGGAGTCACAACGAATCAACACTAAAAATCTTCCACCTGATATCGCCGAGGCCGCCAGAGAGACAAGTGTTTCTTATCGCCTGACGGTCGCTCGGACTAATATCAAGGCTTTCGGAGCTTAACGGGTTCCGAACATCTTTTTCTTCGCGGCCTTGGCGGCATCCAAATCGGGTGTTACCAAGGCTTTCGATTTATGCTGATCGACCATCGACGCCTGAGCAGTTGCGTTGAGCTCTTTCAGGGTCTGACCACCGAAATGATTCGTCAGGACCTCGGAGAGAATGTCCTTGATCAGCATGTCACGCCGGTCCGACTCGATATGAATCTTTGTCCAGACCTCAATCGAAACGTCTACAGACAACCTCCTGAGCCCAGTCTCCTCACCAATCCTAATGCGCCCCCTCTGTCTGATCCCAGTCTCGTCACGAATCCTAATGCGCCCCTGAGGCACTGGCGAGGGTTCTGGGGTCACTGGGGCGGGAGGGGTCCGGTACTTCTCAAACACGGCTTTATAGACTCCAGTATGTGTTCACGCAGAACGGTATAGAGGTCGATCAGAGCGTCCTCGTCGGACACCGGCATGTAGTTTACAAGAGGTTCAGTAGGGTCGCCAAACATATCCACAGATTCGACTTGGACATTCTCGGTTTCGGTGTATTCAACGGGGTTTCCTAGGGTACGGTTTGCCATCCAGACAAAGACGGGGTGGCTGAAAGGTAAGGACGTATTCTTCAACGTGGTTACTCCCAGAATCGTGATAGGCAATGTTTGATCCGTCAAGGTGCATTCGATCCTTCGCCAAATAGTGTACATGAATTCATGTTGATTGTCTATGGTTCATGTTCACATTTTTGGCAAGAGGTGTCACTATATACGACAGATGACCTTTACGGGGTCTTACAAAAATCGTAGTTGTGACTCTTACAAGTGCTGGTGACCAGAGGTGCTGGTGTCCAGAGGTTGTCGTGTTGCCCTGCAATAGAGGGCTAAAAACGGGTTTGTCCACATTCCGTCCATATAGGTGAGGGTCATAATTCACCTAAAAGGTTGTGATGGAATGACTTAGGTGTCGGAGTCATCGGGCTTTGCAAGCAGGGGGTTGTCGGTTCGATCCCGATCGTCTCCATTCCTTAACCCCTTGGTGGTCAACACTTTGTGATGATTTTCTAAGAGGTCATTTTGTTTAACATCACCTGCCTTTTCACCCCCTTGTCCGTATGTTGTCCATATTGTGTCCATATTGGGAAGAGCATCAAGAGCCTTTCTAGTATGGAGTTGGCTGGCGTCGGTGTAAGTTGATGTTGTGAGAGTGATAGAGCTATGTCGAGCCAGTGCTTGAACGACTCGGGCGTCTGCCCCTCCGACCAGCAACCAGGTCACGAATGATTTCCTGAGGGAATGAAAGTCCACATTCTGTCCACATTGATCGACCTTCGGAATTCCAGCCCGTTTTAAGTCCAGGTTGAAAGTTCTCATGGTTGGCATGGTTTTGCAGACAGGCCCTTTGTCTCGACCCCTGAGGTAAGCTCTGAGCGTCTGGGCCAAAGATTGGTCGATAGGAAGCAAGTCGGCCTTTTTATTTTTTGTTGCACCTGCCTTGAGTTGAATGGACGGATTCGGACCGAGGTTGAGTTGAGAGGCATCGAGTTGACGAATCTCGTTCTTCCGGAGTCCAGTGCGAGTTGCAATTTCGTAGATGACTGCCCGATCCGGTCCGTGAGGCGATTGAATTCGGACAGTCTCTATGAAGTGTTGGTATTGTTCAGGCGTAAGGGCTCGCCTTGGTCGTCGCGGTGCTGCCGATTCGCTATGGGTGGCAATGCCCACAGTCCGGATGTCCAGATCGGTCGTCTCGTTGATGAAGGCAAAAAAGGCCTTGGCAGCAGAGGTGTAGCAATTGACCGTGCGAACCGACCGGACACCTTTGTTAATTTCTTTGCGTGACCAGAGATTGATCGCCGACCGAACCTGAGCCAGATCGTCAACAGTTTCCCATTTCAAATCCTGGCGCAAGGTTTCCAGTCGCATGGCAACGTCACGCACATGGGATGCACCGGCGCGGCTCGTCAGATCGTCCAAGTATGACTTGAGCAAGTCCTGAATCGGTTTGGGCCTCGCAATGGCGACAGGATCAGGCTGACCGGACATCCGGCGATGAACCCATGCAACGGCGAGGTCATAGTCTGTTTCGCCTGTCGAGACTTCGCGCCTCTTGTTGCCATCAGTGATCTTGACGAACCATGTGGTGGTCATAAATCTCCATCGACCTTGAGAGTCTTGGCCGACAGGTCTGTCAATGTTGTCTATCCGGACGACGAATCCATCCCTAGAGCGAACCGGCTTACGACCAGCAGGGACCAGGGTTGGAAGCAACGTCCGGTGAGGTTTGGGGTTTCTGGACACGTCCCTCAGATCCTGTTGAGTTCAGCCTCAAGGCGAGGGAAGGTTGCGGTGAGAAAAGTCATTTGCTCCTTCTCGGTGAGGTCAAGGAACTCAAACAGAACTGCGGAAACGATCGCCTCCGATGAAACATCGCGACCCTGAAAACGTAAACCTTCGGCTGTTGCGATGAGGCTTAACTTCTTGATGCCACCGTGAATACGGCGCGTCGTGCGTGCGTTAATACGAGGACCTGCGCTTAAACTTGCCATCGTCTCAATTCCTTTTATGGGACTTCTCTTAGCCAAGTCATTAGTTGACTCAACAAAGTACATGTTATAAGAAGCTGGGGAACAAAGCAAGATCTTTAAAAATTTTTTTCGATATGCAATCCTTTGCAACTTCCGATTTTAACGATTATGACTGGTTAATCCGATTATGCGTACATGTTGACAAAGTATTAAAGTGTTGCGATATTACCTCATGTCGGGGTTGGTGATGTCGGAAACAAGAACTAGTTTGGAGTGAATTAATGAGTGTATTGATCCCATTGAGTGCGAGTAAGAAGATCGGCCAGCCGAATTATTCCAGTCTTGATGTTTCATGTGGTTTAACCATTGAAGCAGACCTTGGCGTGCTGGGCGATGAAGCAAGATTGGTCCAGTTGATTCGCGAGGGTTACGGACATATCTTTCGTTCGATTGAAGAGCAAATTCTATTGCGTGCAAAGCCCGGGACTTACGAAAGCCATTACACTGACGCTCCCCGTCCGGTAGTGCCATTTGAAGGTCACAAGCACGCTGAACCAGTTGCTGCGGCAATCGCATCCACGGTGGCTCCAACTGGGCCTATCGTAGATCCTGCGAACCCGTTAACCGCTCCATGGCAGTCTGGTTCTTTTGGCGAGGCAGCAGATGTTCCTGACCCAATTCCTGGGCCAAAACCGACTCCGTCACCTTCCATGAAACGTCCTGAAGTCAAGCCTAGTCTTGGTTTATGGATGAAGGACAAATGCACGGCATACGCGATTGGCCTGAGCCACATGATGCCACCAATGTATCGGCATTACGTTCCCAACGGAACAGATACGGACATCCGCGCCATGGGGCTGGCGATCGTAAATGTATGTTGCGACCCAGCAGACTGGGAACGGACATTGGACGCAATCTTGACGGGCGAAGGCCCAATGGAATCTGAATAACATTTCTTGACATGGAGGTTGAATTTATGTTGATCCTTTCCAGAAAAGTCGGCGAGACTGTGATCCTGAAAACCTCGGACGGCGATGTGACCGTGATGGTAACAAAAGAGGTTAACGGGCGAGTCCTCTTAGGATTTGAGGCTCCAAAAGCCGTTGTGGTCATGAGGTCGGAGTTACTACCCAATGCGAGCCAAAACAAATCCATCGGATCTGGCGATAGCTTGGGCTGAATTGCTACACGAAAAACACGGCATCTACACGATACCAATCGCAAGGGATGCTAAAAAACCGCTGATCCAAACCAGCAACTGGTGGTCTACAAATCCGCCCCAACCTGTACCTGTAGGATTAATACGACAAATGCGTCCAAATAATATTGCAGTACAGACAGGTGTTGTGTCAGGCGTTGTGGTTATTGACGTTGATGACCCAAAGGCCTGTCAGGGATGGTTCAGCAGTGTGCCTCGTCTCCCATCCACATGGACGGTGAAGACGGGTGGTGGCGGGTTGCACCTCTACTATCGTTTACCTCGATGGCTGGAGAAACCATTGCCGAAGATCGTGTTGTGGAAAGGTACGGAGAAGCACCAGGAGGTCGCTCTCATCGGTGAACGTGCGATGGCTATTACGGCCCCGTCTCGATTCACTGGAAAAATGTACAAATGGAGCGAGGGTCCAAACCCTATCTATGGCTCTCCCGCATATCTCCCAGCGTGGATTGTTAAACATGTTGTGGCGATGACAAAAGAGGTTGCTATCCAGAAATCTCCGGTCGTCATTGAGCGTACATCATGGACATTCCCTGCCGGATTCACGACTCCTGAATTTGATGAAGTCACCAACAAACTTGAGACGCTGGTCGCATCCGGATTGCGTATATCTGGTCGGCCTAATGCATCGGGCTGGATACCTTGTTACAGGCCAGACAAAGAGGATCGGAACCCTTCCGCGAGTGTGCGTGAAGATGGCTCGGTCGTCTGGACCCCCGATGGCAGTTTGAGCTTTCGTGATGCTTTATCTGTTCTCAATCAGTCACGATCATAACTCTAAGGATCATAATCATGTCGTTCAATTTCGCTTCTCGCGGTCCAAGATCTCTGCCACCTGCCGGACTTCATAACGGAGTGATCACCGGACTCTATTCGATCGGAAGTCAGTGGGATCAATTCAAGTGCGATTTCCGTCCTCAAGTGATCCTGCAAATCCAATTGGATAAGGTTGATAATCAAGGAAAGCCAATCCTGGTCACCAAGACCTTGACAGGTTCCATGGACCCTCGGTCAACGATGAGGTCATGGATTGAGTCCCTTTTGTCGCGATCTCTCAGTGAACAGGAGGCCAATCAGCTTGAAGTTGACAAGGTTTTCGTTGGGGCTCAAGTGCAGGTTCAGATTTCGGTCGAGCGGAAACAGGATGGGAATGAGACCTATAAAATCAAAACCCTTCTGCCTTCTGCTGCTCAAGTTGTTGCTGCTTCGCCACCTGCGGTCTGGGACTATCGGTCTGGCGATTACAACACCGCACCGAATTGGATCTTGAAGAAGTTCGCCACTTCTCGGGAATACAAGAACAAGTATCCCAACGGTGGACCAGTGGAAACCAAGCTGGGTGCTCCTCAACAGGCCCTGGGCCAAGGTTCTTACCAGCAGCAATATCGTCAACCACCTGCACAAATGCCCCAATACGCACCAACACCTGGTGGTCTGGCAAATGCAGCAGGAATGGTCGATGAATTTGGTGGATTCTAAATCCTGATGTACGGATGCGAGAGTTTGCCCATGGAAGGGCTTTTCATATACTGGAGAACATACACATGGCTAGCAGAAGTCACCTCGAAACCACGCTTATCTATCGAATCCTCGCCGCACCAACCCGAGTGCGAGTCCTGCAAGCGATTAACGGACAAAAGACGGTCGTGGAGGTCGCTACAGAAACGAAGTTGCCTTACACCTTTGTCTCTCGGATATTGTCCGACCTCACATCAAAAGGAATGCTAAAAGTAAACACCCAGGGAGCCCAGAAAAGGTATTACATCTCGAATTTCAAGCTCAGGGATGCGTTGGAAACAATGTTCGCCCAGGACGATGGAGAGTTCCCCGATATCACGAACCGAGAGGAAGGAGTTATCACCGATGTCACCAATCGAGAGGATTCGACAAGCGGAGTCTGAAGTCCCACATTTTGATCCTACGGCACTTGTTTTGTCTGATGCACCAGAACTGCCAGACCCAGACTTGGATCGCTACGTTGAGCTCTATAACACGGTCAAAACAGGTCAGCAGAAATGCACGCTCGCTCAGGATTATGCTGCTTGGTGCGAAACAAAGGAACTGCTGGAAATCGTGAAGGCTACGGCGAAGGAGGATTTCATCCCTGGACCGGCAGTGGAGAGGCTCAAACGGATCGGAATCAAGCCTCCCAGGAAGTGGATGTTGTGTGCGAAGTGTGGTGGCTCGGGCGAGGGCGATATCGGGTATTGCCTATCGTGCTCAGGCCACGGGTATCAGATCTAGGATTCTCTTCGGCCCCATGGAGGGGGCATATCCTCTTGTACGTCTGGAGAATTAGAAATGCACATTCAGGAAATTCTGGCAAAACAGATGGCTCGCCGTTACGCAAATCTCGCTCAGGATCAGTTGGACCAACTTGAGAAACTACTCGTCGCAATGCAACAACTGCTCGAAGAACGAGACAAGGCACTGACCGTGCTGGCAAAACTGATCACGGGCGATTACGACCAATCACTTTTCGAGCAACCCGTCTTCCCTGTCGGATGGCTGGAAAATTTTCGCGACGAACTCGCCTCCAAAGACAACAAATCCTCTTGTACGTCTGGAGAAATTTAAATGCAACTCGTCTTCCCTGTCCTGACTGACTCCCAATACACCATGCGTCCATATCAGGATCAAGCCGTTGAAATCGCCATCGACTGGCTGTTCAATCAACATAAACCCTCTGGTATCCTACAGCTTTGCACCGGCGCGGGAAAGACCGCGATTGCAGGAGAGTTGTTTCGGAGGCTATATGCGAGCAACCGTATCAGCACACGGATTTTATTCCTGGCTCACCGGACAGAATTGATCACACAATCCTACAGTTGTTTCGAGAAGTCTGGGCTTGCACCTGGTCGTGAACAGGCATCACATCGGATGTTCGGTCAGGAATACGATCCTCAGGTGGTATGTGCCACAGTTCAGACCGTTCACGCCAGACTGGATTCCATTCCACCGGACACCTTTGACTTCGTTGTCATTGATGAGTGCCACAACTCGGCCAGCCCGACCTACAGGCGTGTTATAGATCACTTCTGCCACGCCAAGGTTCTGGGCATTACTGCAACGATTGATCGTGCTGACAGGAAAGGATTAGACCACCTGACAGAGGTGATATACCGATACACGTTATTGGACGGCATTCGCGATGGATATTTAACGCCGATCAAATTCGTTCGATGCAGTGTGGGAGCCAATCTGAGGGACTGCCGAACCATCGGTAAGTCTGGCGAATTGGATATGGTTCAGCTTGGCGAGTTGATTGAACCACATATTGAACGACTGGCAAATGCAATCAGGCAAGAGGCAGGTCACAAGAAGTCGTTGATATTTATGCCGTGCGTGAAAAGTGCTGCTGCCATGTCATCGGCCTTGATACAGCTTGGCGTTGCATCGGACTGGGTCTCTGGCGACCGACCTGGCCGAGCAGGGATCTTGCAATCGCATAAGACGAACAAAATCACCACTCTGGTCAACTGTCAGCTATTGGGTGAAGGTTATGACGATCCTTCGATTGAATGCGTTGTGCCACGTCCTACGATGAGCCGGATCGCATATGCGCAAATGGTTGGTCGAGGTTGTCGGTTGTTTCCTGGCAAAGAGTTCTGCCGGATCATCGACTTCGACCACATGACAGACAAAGACCTGATCGGCCCAGGCTCGTTAGCGGAGCTCGGATCATCAGAGGAAGCGGAATTCGCCAAAGCTATCGAAGACGACAAGGGCATCGACCTGATGGAGGCAGTGGAACAGGCGAAAGAAAAAGTTAAACAAAATGCAGCAGAGGCAGTGCGGGTAAGGGTTCGTGCGATGGAGCTTAATTACCGACGTGTCGAGGTGACTCCATTTGACGCTGTGACCGCTTTCGGTGTTCGGCCTGACCTGCGGAACTGGGAGCAGTATGGCTCGGCCTATGGCGAAAAGGCGACAGAGGCTCAATCGCGTGTGCTGGAGAAGATGGGAGTCACTGGCACTGATACGACATCTAAGACACAGGCATCGCGATTAATTTCTGCTGCCATCGAGAGACGCAATCAGGGGCTTTGCACATTGAAGCAAATTTCGATGTTGATCGGGTTGGGTGTGGGTCGTGTAAAAGCCAGGAAAATGAGTTTCGTGGATGCATCGAGGATCATAACGGAGAGACTGGAAAATGCGTGAAATGCACTTGTTCGCTGGAGTGGGTGGAGGCATCCTTGGTGGAATGCTTCTGGGCCACAAGCCAGTTTGTGCGGTAGAGATTGACCCCTATTGTCAAAAGGTGTTGAAGCAACGCCAGACCGATGGAATCCTGCCAGAATTTCCAGTCTACGGAGACATCAAGGAATTCGATGGGAAACCGTGGAAAGGCAAGGTGGATTGTGTGTGTGGTGGATTTCCCTGTCAAGACCTCAGCGTAGCTGGAAAAGGAGTCGGTATACATGGCTCGCGATCGTCGCTCTTCTTTGAACTCATCCGAATTGTGCGTGAAGTGGAACCCCAATACATCTTCCTGGAGAACGTGCCAGCCCTCGTTACTAGAGGACTCGACATTGTTCTCGGGACGTTGGCCGACCTCGGGTTCGATGCGGAATGGTGTGTGCTCTCAGCGTCCGACTGTGGAGCCAATCACCTCAGGAAGCGAGTCTGGATCTTGTGCCGAAAGCAATTGGAGAACACCAACGGCAACGGAGGCGGGAGCGAGAGTGGAGACATTGTTCACGAAGGACGGAGAACCAGCGAAAGTGGGCCAGCGAGCTTACCGGAAGCAACCGGACGGGAGAATGGTGCTACAGTCAGTCACCTTGGGACAACAGGTGAAAATGTGGCTGACACCCCGAGCATCGGACACGGGCAAGGGCGAGAATCCGGAGACGTTCATCGCACGGAATGCGGACAGGACTCAGAAGTGCGCAGGCTCATTGGCAGCACAGGTTCGACATCCCCAGACTTGGCCGACTCCCACAACAATGGATCACATGAACCCGAAGACTCCGAAGGCGTTAATCAGGGAGATGACGGAAGTCAGACCTGGTCGAACCTCGCCGAGCAACTTGAGGGACCAGGTGTACTGGGGCAAAACCTACGAGGAGGTGAAACTCAATCTTTCGGCTCAACAGAATCCGGAAGTACGTCTACAGGAGATAGATCGCCGACCGATGTTGCAGGAAACCTGGCCGACACCGAGTGTGAGGGACGGGAAAGGCGGGTTCATCGGGGGGAGGATTCGGAACGGGAAATACAGTTGGGACGCACTGGACATAGCGGTTCAGTACACGGACAACCAGTCGAAAACTCTGGGCCACCTGAATCCGGACTGGGTGGAATGGTTGATGAACTTCCCGATTGGGTGGACATCTATCGAGCCTCTAGCAGTTACTGGTGGACTTCCGAGCCTCCTGTCAACAGATTGTCCATCGGAACCAAAGACCGAACAGGACGACTGCGAGGGCTCGGAAATGCACAAGTGCCAATTGTTGCAGCAACAGCCTTTAAAATCCTCCTCCAGCGATACGAGTCCTGAATGGGTTCCGGTTGTATTTGCTTCAGAATGTGACGAAGACGGCAATTGCCCATGTGGAGTGGATTACGCAGAGGAATGCGTCCTACCTGGACCGACACAAGACGGGTTTGAATATTGGGAAGTTGCTGGGCAATTGTTTGCTAGGAAGGACGGATCAGATGAGGCGTAAAAACTGGCATGCGGGGCGATGGTTTTTGGGCAAGAACGGGAAAATCGAGGAAGGAAGGTGGACGGGGAAAGAGGCTGACTTGTGGTACTACTGTGACGAAGGCGACGACCAATGGACCGATATAACGGAGGCTATGATTCATGCTTTGGAAACCGAAAAGTCTGCCAGCAAGCGTAAGAAAACTAAGGACTGCCCTTCGCTCCCAATACAGGATGGATGGGCTCACGATCATGTGCCTACCGCACGAAATGGAGCCACACGAATGGGACGTAATCGCAGTGTTACAGACGGAGCACGCGAACGGATTGATCGGTGAAGATGAGCTTGTGTACCCACTTAAAGAGAGTGAGGTCAATGAGCACAGTCCAGACATTATGCAGCTTGTGGGGGCCTGGCTCCATCACCTGACGACATTAACGGAGAACGACTTTGAAGAGTAAGATCATCTGCGGAATCGACCCAGGATTAAAGGGAGGCTTTGGATTCATCACTTTAGACGGACAAGTCAACAGTTTTGCATCCATGCCGATCCTGAAGAACGGAACGAAAAGTGTTGTTGATGCCCACGGAGTCGCACACTTGCTCAGGACGTACAAGCCTGATTATGTCGCGATCGAAAAGGTGCATGCCATGCCAAAACAGGGAGTCACATCGGTGTTCACGTTTGGTCGAGGCCTTGGGATCATTGAAGGCGTTTTAGCAACGCTCCAGATGCCTTACATCGACGTGACTCCCCAGTGCTGGCAGAAATCCATCTTTCAAGGGTTAGAGGCCAGCATGGGCAAGCAGCGTTCGATTATGGCAGTCAAGCGCAGGTGGCCGACTACATGTGGTGGAAAGATCACGGATGGTCAGGCCGATGCGTTATGCATTGCCACCTGGTTGCTCAGTTCTGGTCTATCCGGTCATTCAGGATAGGACGAAACGACGTACACCTGAGTTCGCAGTTATCTTCAGCCTCGCGTGGTGCTCCCGGCGCGGAACATTGATATAAAGTCGTTTTCCGCACGGGTTCACCAGCACATCCGCACCCCTGATATCTGGTTTTGCGAAAGCCATCCACAGTGACCAGGGGTTCGCCTTTATATTCGCATCGTCCGTTTGATATTTTGGAATACAATTCAGCGATATATTGAGCTCGTATCGGTGTTGCAAGTGCCGTCTGACACATATCAAACATACGCTCGTCCATGTACTGCCCGAATCTTGGGCAAATACCAACGCCAGTGCATTCACATTTGTGGTTCGTTATATTCACGATGGTCTTTCATCTGGAGGGTAAACGATGCCGACTTCCAACACGTTAAGCATGATATATGGTATCACAAGTCCCTGAGTACATTCGTCAGGCGTGATACGTCCGTTTGCTTCAGGTGGCCCCTTTGGATTATAATCGGTGGGGAAAGGTCTATCACGCACCTCCTTCTTTCCTGTTGCGGGGTTTGTGTATTTTGATATCAATGGGATTTTAATCGGTTTTTCTGGTACAGAGACTTCGTAGGGAATCAGTTGCGAAAACCCTTCCGGAATCATCGCGCCAGCGTCCTCGTCCCATCTCTCGGGGTAATCCGAATCAAACACATACCGGATGACATTTACTTGAGATGTACCACCAGCGTCCGGTTGCACAAGGTGATCAACCTTTAAATTGAATTTGTACCGGACTCCGTGTTTCGATGTCATCGCGT
>Ga0114971_10002201_pt1 | contig 13438 bp, 11 predicted proteins | sample M_140625_MF_Meta_FD_87320 | JGI IMG/M metagenome (GOLD analysis project Ga0114971, IMG submission 87320) | Freshwater microbial communities from Lake Montjoie, Canada to study carbon cycling - M_140625_MF_MetaG | ecosystem: Environmental > Aquatic > Freshwater > Lake | place: Lake Montjoie... | reverse complement strand
TGGACCAACATGCATAACGGGACATTTGATGCGCGGTCACGCCAGCCGAGCTCAATCAATTCTGGGATGCCCAGGCTTTGACACTCAGATCTTTTTTGAAGTCACCAATTTTATTTTGCGGGGATAAATTTGGCAATTGCTCGGACCATAAACTCATCAAACAAGGGCACGGTGAAAGCCATTTCACCATGCGCAGGACTAAAGATCATGCCTTTCTGAATTAAAGTTGCGCGCACTGGACCAAGACTTCCAATTTTAACTCCAAGCATTTCCGCTATATCTCCCGTGCGCTGAGGCCCCGGCCCAAGTTCAGCCATGGCACGAAGAAAGTTTTTTTGCCCCGGAGTCAATCGATCAAATCGAACACGGAAAAAATTTTGATCCAGCCGAAGAATGACTTTTTTTGTCGCATCACGAACCGTCTTTAAAGTGATCGGATTTGATGTCGCCAAATTCCAAGATTGATATCCCCACTCTTGTAGAAAATATGGGTAGCCCTGTGTCAAACGAAATATTTCTGCAAGAGCGGTTTTTGCGAAGAAGAGCCCACCAGCTTGCGCCGGGTCCCGCAATGCTTTATTGGCATCCTTCTGACACAGCGCCCCAATGACTGGAAAGTGAAAGAGCCGCTCCGCATAAGACTTTGATTCACCTGCAAGACCAGGAAGAATTGGCAAGCCCGCTCCAAAAAGAACCAGCGGTAATTGGCGTTGCTGAATTTTGTGCATAGCCATAATCAATGCGCCAAGTTCTTTTTGATTGAAGTACTGAACTTCGTCAATCAGCACAGCGATTGCGCTTTTTCGTTCTTGCGCCGCTTCGGCCACGGCGACAAATAGATTGGGCAAGTCAATTTCAAGATCGCCGCTATCAGCCGCACCTTTTTCCGCCTCTATGTCCAACCCTAATGTGACCTCACCGACGGTCAATTTCAGTGCTCCAACAAAATTACGCAAAATGGCGAGCCCGCGTTTCACTTTGTCTCCAGTCCCCGCCATGCGATCCAAACCGTAGAGAATTTTCCTTAAGTAAGGGGTAATGAGCGAAGCAAGTGGTTTGTCTTCATGTGCTTCAATTGAAACCGTGTAATAATTTTGCGCCTGGGCTAGCCTTTCAATTTCATTTAACAAAACAGTTTTTCCAACACCTCGAAGGCCGGTGAGCAGCATGCTTTTTTCGGACTTCTTCTGCCTGACACGCCCTAAAAGAATTCGAGCTTGTTCAAGTATGCCTTCGCGTCCAACAAGCTCTGGAGGTGGAGAGCCAGCCCCTGGTGCAAAGGGGTTCTTGATTGGATCCAATTTAGATTTGTATCTGTTTCTATCCATTTATATATAGAAGTCATTAGATATGGCTACACATTAAAAGTTCGTTTTGTACGAAAGACTTGCTTGGCGCTTTGCGCAACAAAGGCCATGAAGCAGTTCATACCCTGCTCTAGAAGTGAATCTAGATTTTCACGCCTTTTTTCTTAAAGATTGGCAAATACCTGCCCGCCACGCTAGCAGCCCCCCCGCTCTCACCGCGTGCGCCGCGCGTCATGCACCGCGGTAAGCGCCCGCCACGAATCATCAAAGGCAAACTCGTAATTTTTCCAGCGACCAATAGAGCCGCGATTGATCGGTTGCTTCACCTGCGCGTGACTGAGCGTGAACACCGCGCGCGCGTTGCGCTCTGGACTCAACACGCCGGGCTCCATTTGTAAACCAAGTCGCTCCAGACAACGGCTCGCATGTCCCGCGGGGTCCGCCACCAAATCCTCATACACAACCTGTTCGTGCGCAATACCCAACACGCTCAAAGCCTGCGGCAAAAACGATCAATGACTGCGGCACAAAAATTCAAAATAAAAGTCAATGGTTTGTTGATCCAGCACATCATTGAGATTGGTTGTTGCCAACCAAAATATTTCATCTGGTTCGTCGGATGCAATACCTAAAAATTAAGGTACAGTTTTCTTTTCAAGTAAGGTGCTTAGTCGTAAAACTGGCTCCAATACAATTCTTGATTTTGTAAAATGACATTCTCGTATCCAGCGGCAGAATCCTATGACTCACTATCACAATGCCAACGGCGCTCAGGCGTAGCTTTGCCAGCAGGAGCGACTCGCCGAAGAATCGAAGAAGCCGCATTGTCAAATCAAACGTCTCAGTCAATTGAATGTCGCGAAGGACGTTGGCGAAAAGAGTGCAGTGTGATTGCTGTGCGTGGCCGTGCGGCGTGCTTGGTCTTGCCCATGCGCGTGCTGATACTTGCAATGGCAATGATGACGCACTTTGGATGTCATTGCGCCGAGACGGTGGTTGCTGACAGCGCGCCGGCAACGCTGCATGTCACTGTGCTCGGCATTGCGCCTGGCCGCGGGGTGGTTCGCTGTGCGCTGTACGCAGACCGCGCGACCTTTCTGAAGCCCGCTGGAATTTCCGAAGGGTTCACTATTCCCGCATCCACAGAAAGAGCAGAGTTTGAACTGCGCGCACAATCTGGGCGCACAGTTGTGGTGTCTGTCTTTCAAGACCTTGATTCGGACAAGGAACTCGGACGGGGTGCAATGGGTATGCCAAATGAACCGTGGGGCTTTAGTGGTCATCCTTCGCCAATCGGCCCGCCATCTTGGAGTGCATGCGCCATTGTGCCGACAGCTGGTGACAATCGACTGGAGATCCAATTGATTGGAAAGGCGCGCTAGCGGTGGAAGATATTGACACTCAAAAGTCCATGCAATTGCCTGAATCAGTTCGTGCGTTAACCGGACCTGCCGCCAATGTATTTGCTTGGATTGGCGACCGCAGCAGTGACTTGATCAAGCATGCTTGTCGAGTGCAATTCAGTTCAGCTGGGTTTGACACCGCAAAGTTTGCGGAGGGTCCGATGATTCTTTCAGCGAATCATCGGAGCTTGCTCGACACGGCGGCCATTCGCCACGCGCTTCCTGCCGTGATTCGTGCGCGGACCGCCACGGTGGGTGCTCGTGATTTTTTTTCGCCTTCCGATGCGGACCGTGGTGTTCAGCGATTGTTTCGCACAGCATTGTGTTCCTATGTGGTACGGACATATCGCGTCTGTCTTATTGGTCGCGGTGATGACATGGGTGATGGTGTTGAGCGAATCACTGAACTGTTGCAGTCTGGCTGGAATGTCATTCTGTTCCCAGAAGGAACGCGAGCTCGTAGCGCATCGCTGGGTCGATTTCGAAGTGGAGTTGCACACATTGCCCGCACAACCCATGCGCGTGTACTGCCAATATGGATTGAAGGAAGCGAGCGACTGCTTCCAGTGGGCGGAAAGTTCATCAATACCGGTGCGGTTCATGTGAATGCTGGCTCGCCTATGCGAATTGGTTCAGCTGAATCAAATAGCGAATTCTTGGCTCGGATGCGTTGTGAGATCGAAGCCTTGCGCGTTGTCTAGTTAACGGGATGTGCGCAGTCGATTCACGGTGATGACGATCCATAACGCTCCAAGAAGTGGCGCGCAAATCAGCGTTGTCACTGGAGCGATACTGGCTGCGATCCCGCCGATGGCAACCATCAACAGCGGTCCATTGGTTCGAAACATAATCCACACAAGCACGGCAAGCGCCGCAGTAACCACTGCTATTGAAGCCCCCGCCGCAGTGAGCGCCCCTACCGTGAAGCCAGTGATCGCAAGCGTGTATGCGGCCATCATGATCATCAGGCAGTTCGCCATGTGGTTACGCCGACCAAGCGGCCACAAAAGATCACTGCGCGCTGAACCAACCCGCGCCCAACTTCGCCCAATACTAAATACCCGCAGAATGATGCCCCACACCAGAACCATGGTGCCTTCGGTCCAGTCGCGTTTAAATTGATAGTGACTTGGTGCAATGGAAGCAGGTCTATAGATGACAGGAATTTCTACCTGTTGCACCTGTGCGCCAGCCCATACCAAACGGATGACGGCTTCTTCTTCCCACGCATATCGACCACTCTGACATCGCAATGTGCGGATCATGGCCACGGGATAGACGCGCATTCCGCAAGCGGCATCGCCAACAATGGCTCCACACGCAGTACGCACGGCAAGCCCACTAAGAAATCTTCCCAACAGACGCGCAGTTGGATAGTTCAAAGGTAAAGCGCGGCGGTCGCCAAGGACAAGCGTTTGATCTGCGCCTTGCGCTGGTACTGCCTGTAAGAACGTGGCGATGCGCGCGCAATCATGTTGGCCATCGGCATCAATGGTGAGTGCGTGAGTTGCACCAAAGCGATCCGCGGCCGCAAAGCCTGCTAGAAGCGCGGCGGCCTTTCCTTGATTCTTGCCAAGGCGAATCAATTCGCCGGATGCGGGATTTGCGTTCAACCATTCCAAGACAATGTTGGCGCCACTGTCGGTACTACCGTCATCAACCACGATGACATACAAACCTTGTGCGTGTACGCCGGCAAGAACATCCGTGACCGTCAAGGCGTGGTTGTAAAAAGGAACGATTCCCACAAACGATGGCATACATTGGATAGGTTAGTCTGCACTGTAATGTCGCAACGGATTGATATTGCTGGTCTGATAGCGAGCGCCCGAGCAAATGCGCGCGAGTCATACGTTGGGCATATGAACCCGGCATTCGCAAAGTTGTTGGATGTGATTGGGTTCGATCGCACGTACGTTCGCGGTGAAGGTCAGTACCTCTGGGATGCTCAAGACAATCGCGTGCTTGATTGCTTGGCTGGCTATGGGGCGCTTGCTCTTGGTCGCGGTCATCCGGTACTTGTGGATGCCCTTGCACAGTGCCTTGCGCTTGCGCCTCCGGCATGGGTGCGATGGGAGTTGAACCCGCTTGCCGCTGAAGCGGCCCGCCGTCTCACATTGCAATGTGGTGGAAGCGTTGAACGTGTGTTCTTCACCAACTCAGGTACGGAAGCCGTCGAGGCCGCAATTAAGTTTGCGCGCCAGCACACTGGTCGACCCGGTTTGCTTGCATGGTCAGACTCCTTTCATGGCCTGACCTACGGCGCCCTCTCTATAAATGGCAATGAGGATTTGCGGCATGGATTTGGCCCGCTGTTGCCGGGGGCAACGATTGTGGAGTTTGGTGATCTTGAAACGCTTGAACGCCTTCTGAGTAGTCAAACGGTGGCGGCCATGGTTGTTGAGCCTGTTCAGGGAAAAACACTTCGTTCACTTGCTCCGGGCATGTTGCGTGAGGTGCACACCTTGTGCAAACAATATGGCACGCTTCTGATTGCTGATGAAATTCAAACTGGTGCGGCGCGGACTGGGGCGTTTCTTGCAGTACACCACGAAGGTGTAGAACCAGAAATTGTGGTCATGGCCAAAGCACTCTCCGGCGGATTTGTGCCAGTTGGCGCAGTCTTAGTTCGCAGTGATATTTGGGATTCAACCTTCTCTTCTATGGATCGCTCGGTCGTGCACAGTTCCACCTTTCATGAAAGTCCACTCGCAATGATTGCGTTGATCGCAACACTTGAAGTGATTGCTGAGGATCGGTTGGCGGCGCGCGCCGCGGAATTGGGCGAATTACTCATGCGCAGACTTCGGCAAGAGTGTGCCGGGATTGCGTGCGTGCGCGAAATCCGTGGCAAAGGATTAATGATCGGCGTGGATATTGATTCAGCCCGTGTTCCAAGCTTTGCAAAGATTCCACTTCTTGGACGATTCACTGAGCCAATGATCGGTCAAGCCGCCATCATGGAACTCCTTCATACGCATTCGATTCTGGCGCAAACAACTGGCGCGCGTCGACCATTGATCAAATTTATGCCGCCATTGGTGGTGAATGAATCAGATGTTGAAGCGATCGCCGTAGCCACTGCCGCATCGTGTCGCGCGCTTGGTGCGGGGCGGTTCTATGGAGCAATGCGCTCAGTGGCTGGCAACATCCTGCGATCAGGGTTGGGGTTGAGCACAACCTAAGCGCACGCCATTAGAACCGGAAGTCAGACATGCCTTCTATGGAAGGACGGCGTGACACACAAATGCATCATCAAAGCAGACGGCGTAAGGCAATACCGTGGTCACTCCTTGGCAGGCGCGGTCGGTGTTGCAGGAGTTGATACCGATGCAGGCGTGGCGGACATTTGAAGTTGGCGAAGTAGCTCATCGCGCGCCTTGATGGTCTGTTCCAAGCTGTTCTCAAGATTTGCGACTTGTTCAGCGTTCTGCGTCTTTGATTGCTCAAGCGTGACTGTGCCTTTTTTATATGCCGGATTCGTTTCTGGATTGATACGCCTTGCAATGAGCAATTGATTGTTGTAAATCTTCATCAGGCTTTGATAGATCGCGAGTTTAGATTGTGGATTCGCGGTCTTGAGTTTGTCCCTCTCCGTCGCCGCCTGACCCTCATAGGCTGAAATCTTATTTGTGATTCGCCCGTAGTCAGATGTTGCACAGCCAGCAAGAATAATGAGGGCTACAAAAACGGAGGTGAATACATTTGAAATGTGCATGCAAAAAATTGTAACCCAGCGACGATGTTCTGTTGGCATGGTTGCGGTATGGTGCGAGTACTTTGGAATTTCCACGACTCATCCGCCGATCAAGAGAACGTGAGAGCATGGACGACGCGGCTCCAAGTCGTGCAGTTCTTCGCACCGAATATCGATTTCTAAGTCATCTCAACCGAGCCACTTCAGCTACGAAGGCGCTGGTTGATGCGGTTGCTGACAATGTGCCAAATATTTCCGGTCGACCAATCTCACTGGTCGACTTTGGATGCGGTGGCGCCGATATTCCTGTGCGATTTTTGAAGCAAGCAGCAGAACGTGGTTGGCAATGCTCTTTTCTTTGTACTGACCGAAATGAGGACGCTCTTGAGATTGGACAGGCGTATGTGCTTTCGTCGGGCGATGGGAAACTCGGTTCGGGACCGTCCTTTCAAGTTGTTGATCTTCTGGTGGCAGACAAGATTCTTGGGGCACGAAGCTTTGATGTTGCACATGCGTCGTTGGTCATGCACCACCTTGATGATGAATCAGTGGTCGTTGGTCTGCGGGCTATGGCGAGTGTGGCGCGCGAGCTCGTGGTGTGGAACGATCTCATTCGTGAACCGATCGGTGTTTGGGTTGCCCAGCTTTGCACAATCACTGCAGGGCGTGAGTTGCGGCATGATGCGGCGGCGAGTGTGCGACGCAGTTTCACCATGGCCGAGGCTCGTGCGGTTGCCGAAGCCGCCGGTCTCTTGAATATCCACGTGCGCCGCATGCGTGGCGCACGCTTTGTCCTTACTGGAGTACCTGGGCCGTTGCAGATGCCGTTGGGTGGCCGACCACTTGCGCGCGCGCAGGACATTTGCTTTTCCTATGGCGCGCGAACAATCCTTTCCAAGGTGAATTTCGTTGCGCGCTCTGGCGATCTCGTCCATGTGACTGGGGCGAATGGTTCAGGTAAGAGCACGCTCTTGGCCTGCATGGTTGGTGCGCTCAAGCCTTCGGCAGGTCAGGCATGGATTGACCGAACGGCGTTGCTTCCCGGGTTTCATCCGCAGGAAGGTGGATTATTTTCTGTGCTCAGCGTTACTGCAAATTTAGAATCAGCCGCACGCCTAGCAAAAGTTCCAAGTGCTCAACGACCAAGCGCCGTCATGCGCGGCCTGAGTGACTTTGGTCTTCAACTCCACGCTTCACAGCGGGTTGACCGCCTATCAGGTGGCTTGCGCCGTCGCACAGCACTTGCATGTGCGATGATTCACTCACCATCGATCCTTGTACTTGATGAACCAGATGCTGGTCTTGATTCGGGTGGGCGCGAAGCTTTGGTTCGTGCTATTGAGGCCGTGTTGGTTCGGCGCGGGGCGGTCATTCTGGCATCGCATGCGCCGTCATGGTTGCATGATCAACCAAGTTTTGCGAAGCGCGTGGAGGTCTGTCTATGACGCTCGCTGTATTTCATCCTGCGCGAATCTTGATTGACGGTGTCTACTTTCGTGCCATTCGTTCATGGCCTGCACTTGCCCCTGCCATGGGACGAGCCGTTGCCATGGGTGGAATGGCTGTAGCACCTGCTTGGCGCAGAGTTCTGCGCCAGAACGCACGGCTTGCGCTTGGGCCCATGGCCGCTGAATCTCAAGTGTGCGCCGTGGCCGCTGACATGGCTCTGAATATGCAACGCTCTATTGCGGACATACTGCTCTCTCAAGGGATTTCGGCTGATGTGTTGGTTGCACGCATTTCCAAATTCTCAGGGCAACATGATTATCGCGCGGCGCGTGCACAGGGTCGTGGGCTTGTGGTGGCCAGCGCTCACATGGGAGCGTTCGAGCCATCCATTGCACTTCTACGAAAGTTTGAGCCGCGCATTCATGTGCTCTTTCATCCGGACCCAATGCCACGATTTGAGCGTGCACGCAGTGCGTTACGGCAGTCGCTTGGAGTCATTGAGCACGCAGTCAGTAATGGAGTATCTGCATGGGCGGCACTACAAGATGCACTTCGCTCCAACGAAGTCGTGGTGTTGCATGCGGACCGCGTCATGCCAATGCAGAAGGGATCTCGAATTCCATTTTTAGGTGCCCAAGACACGGTTCTTCCAACTGGCGCGGTTCGTCTGGCTTTAACATGCGGATCGCCGATCGTTCCTACCTTCTGTTACCGACATGCTGAGGAGCTTGAAGTGGAAATGATGGCGCCGATTTACTGTGAAGTGGAATCACTGCGCTCTGCGCAGGTGGCATCGCATCCAGTGCAACGCGCGCTTGTGGCGGCGCTTGAGACGGCCATTCGCAAGCATCCTTCACAATGGCTGGCATTCATGCAGATTCGTAATGGTGAAGCATGATTGCTTTAACGCTCATCATGTTGCGTTCTTTTGTATCGGATCGAGTGGCCGCCTTTCTGACGCTCTTGGCGCCCATCGCTTTTTTTACTCTGATCGCGCTGTTTTACCGGCATCTTGAAGCGACCGATGGCTTTCGGTTTGAGATTGCGATTGTTGATGAATCTGGATCTACAGATGCTCGGCTCTTTGCCGAAGCGCTTAAGTCGTCATCGATGGAACGTGTCTATGTCTTTGAGTCTTTGGACGGACAATCCAGTAGCCATAAAACGATTGCCACTATTCGTATCCCCAATGGATTTCATCGGGCTGATCCCCGCGTGTTGGTTGAGGCGGCATCCCCGCTACCAGGAGCGTCCGATGCGGCGCTACAACTTGTGAATGCGGCTCATGCGCGCGCCTTTGCGGTTGGTCTTTCGGTGTTGGCGGTAGAAGTGATTTCTTTAGATGGCATGCTTGTGTGCGGGAGTGCGACAGGGATCGCCCTCATTTTCATCATGTTCTCATCGGCATCCATTGCATCCCGTAGCCTTGGCGATGATGCTTCTGGATTACAGGATCGACTGCGATCTCTTGGAATCAGTGCGGGTGCCTGCACGATGGCACGCATCTGTGCAATTTCATGTATCGCGTGGTGTCAATTAGCCTTGACGCTGGCGTGGGCCGCATTGGTGTTCAAGTTGATTCCAAATTCTGTGTTTGCCTTGGTGTGTGCAAGCAGTGTTGCCGCCGTTGCCAGCGCGGCTTTCTTTGTTGCTCTTGCGGCGCTTTGCGGTTCTCGTGCTCGCTTTGTGGCGATTGCGCCAGTCATTGCGTTGGTTCTAAGTGCCCTTTCCGGAAGCATGATTCCACGCATTTTACTTCCAAACTCCATTGCTTCCCTGGGTGGTTGGCTGTTTCCAGCGTGGGCGATTGATGCCTGTAGCACAGCAATGAATGGATATTTTGATGGTCGTTCCATGGCAATGCTTGTCGCGGTTTCTTTTATCTGCACGGTCATTGCGTTGATCTATGCGCCGCGTGGTGTACGGTGACTGCTGTGCCGATCGCAATTGTGAAAATGGCGGCGCTTGGCGCTATGGGTTCTGACCTAGACGCCATGGTTGTTGCATTGCGCGGTGATGACTCTGGCATTGGAGTTGCGAGTGCTTTAGAACAGAGACCCGCTTACGAAGCAGGTGTCGGGCAAGTGGACCTTGGTGGGTCTACGGATGAATCACAGAAACTCTTGTTGGACACGAATCGCGCGGAGCAGTTACTTCGACGTGCGCTTGATCAATTACTCGGCATCGATCCAATCGCAACTCTTGCGGTCGAAGCTTCTCAAGTGGCAACGGTGCTTGGAACTACATTGGCAGGCATGCGCCATTGCGGCGCGGCGATGCGCTTTGAAAATGCCGGATGTCCGTCCGATGCACTGCGGTCGTACACAGAAATTCCTGCTGGTTCCGTCATGAGTCATGCCTTAGTTGGGCTTCCAATTGCTGGGGCAGCAATCACGGTGTCGTGCGCTTGCGCCTCGGCGCTCAGTGCCATTGCGCACGGTTGCGCAGTGCTGCGCTCGGGTGCGGCTTCATGCGTGATTGCGGGTGGTTACGACCCCATCTCTGAGTTTGCCTATGGCGGATTCTCAGCACTGCAATTGGTCGCCACTGGACCACTCAGTCCCTTTGCGCACGAACGTCAGGGCATGAAACTTGGCGAAGGATGTGCGCTGGTGCTTTTGCGATTGCTTCCGGATGCATTGAAGCGTGGAGAAGTTCCGTTGGCGATCATTGAAGCAATCGGCGAGTCGAGCGATGCTCACCATCTCACACAGCCGCATCCCGAAGGTCGAGGTGCGGCCGTTGCCCTGGCTACCGCTGTTGCAAATAAAATACCGGACCTCTTGATTGCTCACGCAACCGGAACTGCTGGAAATGATTCAGCGGAGTATGAGGCGTATTGCACAACATTTGGTGTAGATCTGCCGCGTATTCCAGTGACTGCGCTCAAGAGCCGATTCGGTCATCCACTTGGGGCGGCAGGTGCGTTGGAATTGCTTGCAACACTGAAGTGTGCAGATGCAGGATTTATGCCGGCAGGTCTTGGAAGGCCTGTTGATCGCGATGCCTTTCCACACATTGATCTTTTGCATACCAAGCCACGCGCTGGATCGCCTCAACGTGTCACAGTCTTAGCCGCTGGCTTTGGCGGAGCCAATGTGGCTATGTCGGTGACTCGTGGCAACAACAATGCGTTCATCCAATGTACAGAGGCAAGAGTGGCGCCAACTTCAGTTCACATTGGTATCCGAGCAGTTGGATGCGTCTGTGCTGGTGGTCGCGGGCTAGCGGGACTACAGCGTCTTTGCGATAGCGCTGCGCGTGATGTTTCTGATGAGACGCTCATGCCTCTTCTTGACCGATCTCGAACGCGCCGATTGGCAATGCTTCCTCGCTTAATGCTTGCGGCTTGCCGAGACCTGTGTGAATCTGTCGGACTCACCACGGTCGAATTGGAATCGACTCCCCTTCTTGCGGCATCTTGGCATGGAGCTGCCAGTTTCACGGACCAGTACTACCGTGACCTGATTCGTTCTGGAATTGATCTTGCAAATCCGGTTTTATTTGCGGAATCCGTTCCAAATGTTGGCAGTGCTCATGTCTCGCTTGGTCTTGGCATGCGAGCCGCCAGTGCAACCGTCATCGGTACTCGGACGGCGGGATTTCAGGCGATGTTCCTAGCTTCGTGTCGTATTCGAGCGGGCGAATGGGACCGCGCACTGATTGTCATGGCCGATGAATCGCATCCCACCATTGATACCGTCCTGAGCCACTGCGCGGGTCGTGAAGTACGAAGCGGTTCGGCAGGCATTGCATTTCTCATGGAGCGGATTCCTGCCAGTAACCCAGAATTGCTATCGGAGGTTACAGGCTTTGAGCACGGGATTTCGAGTCGTGGCTGGCGCCAGGGATTGACCAACCATGACGGAGCCACGATCAAGATTCCAGAGATCGGTTGTGTGGCTGGTCCGGCGGCACTGGCGTTGGAAATTCTCCGATTGCGAACTGGTCCAGTGTCGATTTCGAATACTGATCCCAATGGATTTGCTTGGACAGTTCAGGGAACGGCACATGATCTTCTGAAGCCGTTTGCTACAGTATGAATGTGGTGACTTTGGTTTCTGTTTCCTGCCCAACAATTACGCCACCTGGAAATTATTCCTCGGCATGGCGTGCTATTGGTAATGCCACAAGTGACTTACCCTCCTGGGTGATTGGGCAACAAAAGCAAGGCGCCGCGTTGGCATCAACCAGTGTTCCAGTCAACGGATGTACTGGCGAAGAGCTCGCTCATGCCGCGTTCGAAGCGTTCTTGACGGTGCTTGATTCACTGGACAGTCCCGCTACTCGAGTCTGGGCTTTCTTGCCCATGATTACTGCTCGGGATGTCGATGAACTGAATCGCTACATGCGTATGAATCTTGGTCGTACTCGGGCATACCGCCAGACTCGCTTCACCTTGCCGTTTATGCCTGCAGGAACGTGTGTGGGACATGATGGTGACTTGCTCGTTGTTCATGCCATGTCCATGCCAGGAGTAGTCCATGCAATAGAAAATCCACGACAGGTCCCCGCGTGGCAGTATTCCAAAAAGTTTGGTCCATCGGCGCCTCCATTTACGCGCGCAGTGGTTGCCGAGCATTTGCTTATGGCTTCGGGAACGGCGGCTGTCGTTGGTGAAGATGTTGTACATCGTGACAATGTTGATGCACAGTGGCGCGAGACGGTCGGGCACCTTGCGACCTTGCGTACTGCGGCAGGCGCACGCGGTTCTTGGCGCTCCGTGCAAGTCTATGTGCGTAATCAATCTGATATCAGCAAAGTGACCACATTGGCGCAACATGAATTTTCGGGTGGATTAGAACGCGTACTGCACGCGCCTTTGTGTCGCGATGAACTGCTGGTGGAAGTAGAGGCAGTCGCCGATGTCTGAAACACTGCATGTTGATTGCCTTGTCATTGGGGCAGGTCCGGCTGGTAGCGCGGCGGCTATTGATATGGCGCGCGCAGGTCTCAAAGTTCTGGTGATTGATCGCGGAGAGTTTCCGCGATTTCGTATCGGCGAAAGCTTCTTGCCACGCACAAAGCGTGCGCTGCGGCGTCTTGGTGTCCTTGACCGCTGTATGGCATTGCCGCATGCGCGCAAGGTGGGCGTGGAAATTTCCATGGGTGACCATCGCTATGGATCGCGCACATACTTTTTCCGCGACACCATTGGCGATGGTGAAAAAGATGCGTTCAACATGGCGCGTATTCACCTGGACATGATGATGATGGAGGCGGCCCGCGATGTTGGCGCCGATGTTCGAACCACATGTGCATTGAGATCAATTCAATCGCACGGTGACAATGGAATCATTGCCAATACGGATGCCGGAGTTGTCCATGCAAAATGGATGATTGATGCCAGTGGTCAGGCAAGCTCATTGGGCCGCGAGTTTGGAACACGTCGATATCACTCATTCTTGCAAAATGTTGCCTACTTTGAGCACTTTGAAGGCGTCATTCGCCCATCGGGTCCTGCCGCTGGATGCTTTGGACTGACTGTGCTAGACGAAGGTTGGTTCTGGCTCATTCCACTTGATGATCAACGGACGAGTGTTGGTTTTGTAGCGCGCGAAACTCTCCACCGTACGCTTGAT
>Ga0114971_10002198_pt1 | contig 13457 bp, 9 predicted proteins | sample M_140625_MF_Meta_FD_87320 | JGI IMG/M metagenome (GOLD analysis project Ga0114971, IMG submission 87320) | Freshwater microbial communities from Lake Montjoie, Canada to study carbon cycling - M_140625_MF_MetaG | ecosystem: Environmental > Aquatic > Freshwater > Lake | place: Lake Montjoie... | reverse complement strand
GTCTGATCCCGATCTGCCGCCGGGCCGGAGGGGCCTGGAGTTGGTAGATTTTCGATTAACGTACATATCAAGCGGTGACAAGGTGGGTTTGTCTCAATTACCGAGATTTTTGTCAGAAGCGGGTCCAGGACCCATTATCCGCCAAGGGGATGAAGGAAGCATGAAGACGCCCCCTCCCCCCGCCGCCTCAGCCCCGCCGCTGCCAGCGGCGGCGGAACAGGCCCAGCCCGAGCAGCCCGGCGCCCAGCAGGGCGGCGGTGGCGGGTTCGGGAACGTCCAGCACCGGGTTCAGCAGGAAGGCCGTGCTCTGCCCGTTATAGGTGCCGGTGCCGGTGATCTGCCCGGCATCGTTGATGGCCGAGGCCGATATCAGTTCCCAGCCGGAGCCTGCCGGCAGCAGGCTGTTCAGGTCGTATGGCGTGCCGCCCTGCCAGAGCACGGCGTGTCGGCCCCCGCCGACGAGGTTGCTGAAGCCCACGACCTGGCCGCTGCCGTTGATGCCGCGGGCGGAGGAATCGCCGCCGAGATCGGCCAGGGTCTGCACGCCACCTGCCTCGGTCCACAGAAAGGCGCGCTGCACGTCGGACCCATCCAGGTAAAGGCCAGCGACGGCGCCGCTGTCGTTGATGCCAAAGGCAAAGGCATCGCCGGTGCCCGGCGTGCCCAGATCCTGAACGCCGGCGGCGGTCCAGCGGACGGCACGAACACCCCCAAGGCTGTCTTCGGCACTGCCAGCAACCTGCCCGCTGGCATTGATGGATAGGCCCTGGCTGTAAGTGCCCCCCCCGGGCAGACTCGCCAGGGTCTGGACGCCGCCGGCGGCTGTCCAGAGAAACGCCTGGGCGGTGCCTGGGGTGGTCCAGCCCGTGACCTGGCCGCTGTCATTGATGGCTCTGGGATTGACGGTTTGACCGCCGAGGTTGGGGAGAACTTGCATGCCACCGCTGGGGGTCCAGAGATAGCCGTTAAATGTGTTGGTGGGGGGCACACTGACACCCCCAACGATCTGCCCCGCGCTGTTGATGCCGTTTGCTGTGACAGTGTTTGTGGCGCCGCCCAGGTTGCCAAGATCCTGCTGGCCGCCCCCCACGGTCCAGCGGAAGGCCCCGGACTGGCTCGAAAATGTGCCAGCGACCTGCCCGTTGGCGCTGAGGGCATTACTGGTGCTGCTATTATAGCCCGGCAGGATGCCGAGATTGGTGACGCTGTAGCTGGTCGCCAGCGCCGGGGCGGCGAGCAGCGCGCCGCCGAACCCGACCGCCAGGGTTGCCGCAAGCCGCCACACCGGGCGGGTTCGTTGGCCCTGAACCGCCTGCCGCATCGTCTGTCGCGTCTTTGCCATGGGTCTGATCCCGATCTGCCGCCGGGCCGGAGGGGCCTGGAGTTGGTAGATTTTCGATTAACGTAAATATCAAGCGGTGACAAGGTAGGGTTGTGTCAATCCTGAGATTCTGTGTCCTCAACGGGTCCAGGCTCCATTCTCCGCCAAGAGCATGAAGGAAGCATGAAGGCGCGCCAGGGCTACGCCATACGCGGCGTGGCGCCGCCCAAGTGGGACAGTGGTAGGTACATTTTCTTGACCGCGCAGCCGCCGCGCCGCTAAAGTCGCGGCCCGGGCCGTCCCGCCCGCCGCTCCTTGAAACCGTGCATCCGCCCGCATCCAGCCCCCCCGGGCAGCCCCCCGGGCAGCCCCCCGGCCAGCCCGGGCGGCCTCAAACCCTCAATTCTTCAAATTCCCCAGGCGTTTGCCGTGGAATTCCCGGCGCTTGCGGCGAAGCCGGCCGGTTTCTCAAGCGGCTTGAGGACCCTCAACCCCCCGCACCCGGCCGCGCCGCCGGAACGCAGCGCCTGGGGGGCCATGTCAAAGGCCAGTTTCGCCCCGCAGGTGCGAAAAGGGGATTTGTCCGAAAGTCATATCAATGGCTTACAAGCTGGCTTTCGCCACGCCGCCGCCCGCGCCGCAGCGGCCTGCCATCGAATGATTCCCCTCGCACGCAGATTGGCCTAGCCTGTTGGCATGAGCGCCCGGCTTTCCAGTGACGCGGCCTTTCGCCTGCTGGGCCGCGCCGGCTACGGCGCCCGGCCGGGGGAAGCGGAGGCGCTGGCCCGGCAAGGGCTCGGGGCCTGGCTTGAATCGCAGCTCGCCGCGCCGGTCGTGGAACCGGCGGTGGAAGCGGCGATCGATCGGCTCGACGCCCCCGCCGAGGACCCCGCGCAGCCCCGCACCCTGCGCCAGCCGCTCAGCGCGCTCGCACCGCTGATGGACACCAGCCCGGAGGCGCGCCTGCCGCCCGAAGCCCGCGCGCGGCCCCGCCTTGAACTCCAACTCGCCACCCTGGTCCGCAAGGCCCGCGCCGCAGGGCAGTTGCGCGAACGCCTGGTGGAATTCTGGCACGACCACTTCAATGTCAGCTTCCTCGCCGGCCCGCGCGTGGCGGTGGCGCTGCCGGACTATGATCGGCGCATCCGGACGCAGGCGCTGGGCAATTTCCGCGCCTTGCTGGAAGCCACCGCCACCGCGCCGGCGATGCTTTATTACCTCAACAACCAATCCTCCCGTGCCGGCGCGCCGAACGAGAATTACGCGCGGGAGCTGATCGAGCTGCACACGCTGGGCCGCGCGGCCTATCGCGGCGCGGCGGCCGATGGCGCGGCGGTGCCGCTGCTGCCGGGCGGCGTTGCCGCGCAATATGTCGATGGCGATGTCTGGGAAGCGGCCCGCGCCTTCACCGGCTGGTCGGTCGCCGCCGGGCAGGTCGCGGAAGGCCAGCGCCGGCTGCCGGATGATTTCGCCTTTGCCTATGTCGCGCCCTGGCATGACGGGCACCGCAAGCAGGTGCTGGGGCAGGTCTTGGCGCCCTTCGCGCCGGCCATGGCCGATGGCCGCCGGGTGCTCGATCTGCTGGCCTTCCATCCGGCGACCGCGCGCTTCGTCTGCGGCAAGCTGGCGCGGTTCCTGATCGGCGGCCCAGCGCCGGCCGCCGAAGCCCGGGCCGAGGCCGTCTTCCGCACCCAGCGGGAAGCCCCGGACCAGCTCGCCCACACCGTCCGCGCCTTGGTCGATGGGCCGGAAATCCTCGCCCCCAAGGCCGGGCGCCTGCGCCGGCCGCTTGATGTCGTGGCCGCCGCGGTGCGCGCCTTCGACCTGCCCTTCGCCCCGAACCGCGCGCTGCTTCGGCAGATGGCCGCCGCTGGGCAGGAACCCTTCGGCTGGCCGGCGCCCGATGGCCAGCCGCTGGACGCGGGGCCTTATCTCGGCGCCTCGGCGCTGCGCGCCCGCTGGGCGATGCTGGGCACCCTCACCCGCCCGGCGGGCCTTGCGCCCAGCCTTGCCCCGCTGGTCGGGCGACCGGTGGCGGAGGTGACGGGCCGCCTCGCCGCACTGGCCCTGGGGCCGGAGGCCGCCCGCCCGGCGCGGCTCATCGCCGAGGTCTGGCTCGCCGAGGGTGGCGGCCCCGCCCCGGATCAGGCCGCGCTCGGCCGGCTGGCCGGCTGGGTGCTGGCCGCCCCCGAATTTCAGGCCCTTTGAGCATGCCCCTCACGCTGCATCGCCGGGATCTCGCCCGGCTTGGTTACGGGGTGGCCGCCGCCGCCGGGCTGCGGGGCCTGGCCTTCGCCGCCCAGCCGGCGCCGCTGCTGATCGTGGTCAATCTGCGCGGCGGCTGGGATGGGCTGCATGTGCTCTCGCCCGCCAATGACCGGGACTTCGTGGAGCTGCGCGCCGAGGCGCTGCGGACGACGGAGGCGAGCGGCCTGCGGCTGGATGCCTCGCCCAGCGTGGATTTCCGGCTGCATCCGGAGGGCGCGGCGCTGGCCGGGCTCTGGCGCGCCGGCCGCCTGGCGATCTGGCCCGCGGCCGGCGTGCCGCAGCCGACCCGCAGCCATTTTGAGGCGCAGGCCCTGTTGGCGGTCGGCCATGGCGCGCGGGCCGAGGGCGAGAGCGGCCCCGGCTGGCTGGGGGTTTGGGCCGAGGCCGCGGCGCCGCCGGGGCGGATTGCCGCCGTTTCGGCCGCCGGGGGGCTGGCGCCCATGCTGGCCGGTGGTCGTCGGGGGCTGGCGGTGAGCGCGCTCGATGGCGGGTTGGGCCTGCCGGGCGGCGCGGTCGGCGCCGCCATGCTGGGGGCGCTGTATGGCGGGGGGCCGGGACCGGCGGCCCCGGCCGGGCGAGAGGCGATCGCCGCCCTGGCCACGCTGGATGCCAAGCTGGCCCGCGATGCGGAGGGCCGCGTGCTGCCCTATCGCCCCGCCCAGGGCGCCGATTACCAGCCGGCGGAAGGCTTCGGCCGGGCGCTGGCCACGGTCGCCGAGACGGCGCGGCTGACCCCCGGCCTGGTCGCCGCGACGGTCGAGCTGGGGGGGTGGGATACCCATGATGGGCAGGCCGGGCGGCTGGCCGGGCGGCTGCGGGTGCTGGCCGCCGGGCTGGACGCCCTCGCCACCGACCTGGCCGATCTGCCGCGGCCCTGGACGCTGCTGGTGGTCAGCGAATTCGGCCGCCGCCTGCGGGCCAATCGCTCCGGTGGCACGGATCATGGGCGGGCCGGGCTGATGCTGGCCTGTGCCGGCGGCGCCGGGCGGCGCTTCGGCCTGGCCCGGCATCTGGGCGCCTGGCCTGGCCTTGCGCCAGACGCGCTGGAGGAGGGCGTCGATCTAAGGGTCGCCACCGATTACCGCGCGGTGCTGCGGCAGGTGGTGGTGGAACTGGCGCCGGCCGGGCCAAAGCTGCCATAGCCGAGCCTGGGGGATCGTGCAGAGCGCAGCGCTTGCTTTACCGCCGCTCCCCGTCCCGCGCGCTTTCATGCCAGTGGCGCAGCAGCAGGTGCGAGAGCAGCGAGAGCAGCAGGAAGATCGCGATGCCGCTGGCGGAGATCAGCGCCAGCGCCGCGAACATCCGGGGGATCTGCAGCTGATAGCCCGATTCCAGAATGCGGTAGGCGAGGCCGGAGGCGGCGCCGCCGGTCCCGGCGACGAACTCCGCCACGATCGCCCCGATCAGCGCCAGCCCGCCGGAGATCCGGAGCCCGGCGAGGAAATAGGGCATCGCCCCCGGCAGCTTCAGCCGCCACAGCACCTGCCAGCGGGACGCGCCGTACAGCCGGAACAAGTCCTGCAGGTTCGGGTCGGCGCTGTTCAGGCCGACCGTGGTGTTCGACAAGATGGGGAAGAAGGCGACGATCCAGGCGCAGATCAGCAGGGATATCGAGACATCGTTCACCCAGATGATGATCAGCGGTGCAATGGCGACGATCGGCGTCACCTGCAGGATCACCGCGTAGGGAAAGAGTGCCCGCTCGATTCCTCGCGATAAGGCGAATAGCAAGGCGAGCGCCAGCCCCGCCGCAGCGGCGACGGCCAGCGCCAGGACGGTGAGCTTCAACGTATAGATCAAAGAGGCCGACAGCGGTGCCCAGTCGCTGATCAGGGTCTGCCCGATCCGCAGCGGCCCAGGCAGCACATAGGGCGGGATGCCACGTGCCCGCACCAACCATTCCCAGCCGCCGAGGACGGCCACGCCGACCAGCAGCGGCGCCAGGAAACGGCCAAGATCGCGCCCCGTGCCACCCTTCATGCCGCCCGCCTTTCCATGGCTGCCGCCAGGGCATCTGAGACGGCGCGACACTGCCCCGCATAATCGGCCGAGGTACGAAACGCCTCGCCACGCGGATAGGGCGCATCGACGGTCAGATCGGCATCGAGCCGCCCGGGCCGCGCCGCGAGCACGAGGATGCGGCGGGAGAGATAGACGCTTTCGAAGACCGAATGGGTGACAAAGATCACCGTGAAACGGTCCGCGTCCCACAAGGCCAGCAGGTCGTTGTTCAACTTGAAGCGGGTGATTTCGTCGAGCGCCGCGAAGGGCTCGTCCATCAATAGCAGACGCGGCCGGGTGACCAGGGCGCGGGCCAAGGAGACACGCATCTTCATGCCCCCCGAGAGGGCGCGGGGATAGGCGTTCTCGAACCCCGCCAGCCCGACGCGGCCCAGCCATTCCCCGGCGCGGGCCAGCGCGTCCCGCCGCGGCATGCCGCCGAGTTCGAGCGGGAGGGCGACATTGGCCGCGGCACTGGCCCAGGGCATCAGGGTCGGTTCCTGGAAGACGAAGCCGATATCGCGTGGCGCCGGCGCGCCGCCTGGCCAGGCGATGCGCCCGGTGCTGGGCTCGGCGAGGCCGGCGATCATGCGTAGCAGCGTCGATTTGCCGCAGCCCGAGGGGCCGAGGAGGGAGAGGAAATCGCCGGCCTCGAGCGCGAGGTCGATCCCCTCCACGGCCAGGGTGCCGGTGGGGTAGCGCTTGCTGACGCCCGCGAGGGTGAGGAGCGAAGTACCTGTCATGGGTGGAGTGCGTGGAACATCGGGCGGGGACACGCAAGGCTTGTGCCTGAAGGAGTTAGCGCGGCGCTCGGGCAAATGGAAACGCGCCCGCTTCACGCCGCGCCCGCCATGCTCTACCGGGGCCGCATGAACCCGCTTCTTGATGCCCGGCGCGTCGTGGTGAAGATCGGCTCCGCCCTGCTGGTGGACGCCGCCACCGCCCAGCCGCGCGCCGATTGGCTGGCCAGCGTCGCCGCCGATGTCGCCGCCCTCCGCGCCAAGGGCAAGGAGGTTGTGCTGGTCTCCTCCGGGGCCATTGCGCTCGCCCGGCGCATGCTCGGCCTGACGCGGAAGAAGGCGCTGCGGCTGGAGGAGAAGCAGGCGGCGGCCGCGGTCGGGCAGATCCGCCTCGCCGGTGCCTGGGCCGAGGCGCTGGGGCGGGAGGGCCAGACCGCCGCGCAGTTGCTGCTGACGCTGGAGGATACCGAGGATCGCCGGCGCTACCTGAACGCCCGCGCTACGCTTGGTACGCTGTTCGACATGGGTTGCGTGCCGGTGATCAACGAGAACGACACCGTGGCGACGGCCGAAATCCGCTTCGGCGACAATGACCGCCTCGCGGCCCGCGTGGCGGAAATGATCGCGGCCGATGTGCTGATCCTGCTATCCGATATTGACGGGCTCTACACCGCCGATCCGCGCCGCGACCCGGCTGCTCAGCATCTGGCCTGTGTCGAACAGGTCAGCGAGGAGATCATGGCCATGGGCGGGGAGCCGCCGCCTGGCTTTTCCTCGGGTGGGATGCGCACCAAGCTGATCGCGGCCCGCATCGCAACCGGCGCGGGGTGCGCTATGGCGATTGCCTTGGGCACCGCGCCCCATCCGCTCCGCGCATTGGCCGATGGCGCGCGCTGCACCTGGTTCCTGCCGGCGCCGGAGGGGCGGTCCGCCCGCAAGCGCTGGATCGCCGGCAGCCTCGCCCCGCTCGGCACCATCACCGTCGATGCCGGGGCGGCGCGGGCACTGCGGCGCGGCTCGTCCCTGCTGCCAGCCGGCATCCGTCAAGTGGCCGGCAGCTTCGGGCGCGGCGATCCGCTTTCGGTGCGCGATGAGGCGGGGCTGGAAATCGCCCGCGGCCTTTCAGCCTATGATGCCACAGAGGCGCGGATTATCGCCGGGCATCGTTCGGCCGAGATCGAGGCGCTGCTGGGCTGGCGCGGCCGCGATGAGCTTATTCACCGGGACGATCTGGTCCTGCTTGGGTGAGCATCGCCCGCGCCGCCCATCGTCCGGTGGCGAGGCAGGCCTGTAGCAGATAGCCACCGGTCGGCGCCTCCCAGTCCAGCATCTCTCCGGCCAGGAAGACGTCTGGCCTGGCGCATAAGGCCAGCCCAGCATCCACCGCATCCCAGCCCACGCCGCCAGCAGTGGAGATGGCCCGCGCCAGGCCCTCCGGCGCCGTGACGGTCAGCGGCAGGGCCTTGACCAGAGCAGAGAGCGGGCCCGGCGCCCCGGCCCGCAGCGCTTCCTGCACCAGCGCCACGCCGACCGGTGCAAAACCCGCCCGACGCAGCACATTGCCGAGGCTCTGGGCGCCGCGCGGCCCGTCCAGCCGCGTCGACAGTTGCGCTGCGGAAAGATCAGGCCGGAGGTCGAGGCTGAGTTGCTGTGGTCCGCCCAGGGCGATCGCGTCTCGCAGCGGGGCCGCCAGGGCATAGACCGCGCCGCCTTCGAGGCCGCCTTCGGTCAACACCGCTTCGCCACGCACCACCTGCGAGCCGAACGTCAGCGCAATACGCTTCAACGGCGTACCGGCGAAGCGTTCCCGCAGATGCGCCGACCACGCGATGCGAAAGCCACAATTGGCCGGGCGCAGCGGCACCACCCCCGGCAGCAGCGATACCCAGCCGCCATCGGCGCCGAGCCGCGGCCAGGACGCCCCGCCCAGGGCCAGCAAGGTCGCCGCCGGGCGCTGTGTCACCTCCCCTGCCGGCGTCGCGAAGCGCAGCGCGCCTTCCGCGTTCCAGCCCTGCCAATGGTGCCGTGCGCGGAGCGTGACCCCGAGCCCGGCCAGCCGGCCGAGCCAGGCGCGCAGCAGCGGGGAGGCCTTGAGCGCACGTGGAAAGACCCGGCCGGAGGTGCCGGTGAAGCAGGGCTGGCCGAGCTCCTCGGCCCAGGCGATCAGCGCCGTCGGCGGGAAGGCTTCGATGCTGGGGGCCAGGGCCGCCGCCGCCGCGCCATAGCGCCCAAGGAAAGCTGGCAGCGGCTCGCTGTGGGTCAGGTTCAATCCACCACGACCGGCGAGTAGGAATTTCCGCGCCGGATTGGGCATCCGTTCGAAGATCGTGACCTGGGCGCCGCCCTGGGCCAGCGTCTCCGCCGCCATCAGCCCGGCCGGGCCGGCGCCGATCACTGCGACTTGCATGACGGGGCTGTAGCCGCCCACCGCGCCCTGGGGAACCGGCTTCCGTCCTAGGGGCGGAGCGGGCATGGTCGCTGCATGGCGGATGTGCAGGACCTGCTGGTTATCGGTGGCGGCATCAATGGCTGCGGGATCGCCCGTGACGCGGCCGGCCGTGGCCTGTCGGTGACCTTGGCGGAACAGGGCGATCTGGGCGGCGCCACCTCCGCGGCCTCGACCAAGTTGATCCATGGCGGGCTGCGCTACCTGGAATACGGCGAGTTCCGCCTGGTGCGCGAAGCCTTGCAGGAGCGTGAGGTGCTGCTGCGGGCGGCACCGCACATCGTCTGGCCGCTGCGCTTCGTGTTGCCGCACCATGCTGGGCTACGACCCTGGCCGCTGGTACGGCTGGGGCTGTTTCTCTACGACCATCTCGGCGGTCGGCGCATCCTGCCGCCGACCCGCAGCCTCGACCTGCGCCACGATGCGGCGGGCCTGCCGCTGATGCCCGGCAACCGGCGCGGCTTCGAATACTCCGATTGTTGGGTCGAGGATGCGCGACTGGTCCTCCTCAACGCCCGCGATGCGGCGGCGCGCGGCGCCCGCATATTGCCGCGTACCCGCTGCATCAGCGCGCGGCGGGAGGACGGGGTGTGGCGCGCCCGCCTGCGCGACATGGTGAGCGGCGCCGAGGCCGAGGTCGCGGCGCGGGTGCTGGTGAACGCGGCCGGTCCATGGGTCGCCTCGGTGCAGCATCAGGTCGCCGGCAACAACGCCCCGGCGCGGGTTCGTCTGGTCAAAGGCAGCCACATCGTCACCCGGCGGCTGTTTGAACACGATCGCTGTTACATCTTCCAGAACGCCGATGGCCGGATCGTCTTTGCCATTCCCTATGAGGACGATTTCACCCTGATCGGCACGACGGATGAGGATTTCGGCGGCGATCCCGCCACGGTCGCGGCAGATGCGTCGGACATCGCCTATCTCTGCGCCGCCGTGGATGGCTATTTCCGCCAGCCGATCAGCCCGGCCGATGTGGTCTGGTCCTATGCCGGCGTGCGACCGCTGTTCGACGATGGGGCCAGTGCGGCGCAGGCCGCGACGCGTGATTATGTGCTGACCCTGACCGGCGGGCCGCCGCTGCTTTCGGTCTTCGGCGGCAAGATCACAACCTATCGCCGGCTGGCCGAAGCGGCGCTGGCCAAGCTGCACGCGTTCCTGCCGCGGCAAGGGCCGGCCTGGACCGCGGCGGCATCGCTGCCGGGCGGAGATTTTCCTTGGGATGGTGCCGCGGCGCTCGCGGCCGATCTGGCGCTGCGGTACCCGTTTCTAGACCCCACTATGGCCCGCCGATTGATCCGCCGGCACGGCACGGAAGCGGCATCCATCCTCGGGGATGCCCGGAGCCTGGCCGATTGCGGCCCGCATTTCGGCGCTGGCCTCACTGCCCGGGAGGTGGCCTGGATGATGAAGCATGAATGGGCACGGGAGCCGGCGGATGTGCTCTGGCGGCGGAGCAAGCTCGGCCTGCGGATCGATGCCGCCGGGCAGGCCGCGCTTGGCGCCTGCATGGAGGCGGAAAGGGTAGCGGCATGAGCGAGTGTATCCTCGCGCTCGATCAAGGGACCACCTCCTCACGCGCCATTCTGTTCGCGGTGCCCGATCTTGCGCCGCTCGCCGTCGCGCAACGGGAGTTGCCGCAGCACTTTCCGCAACCTGGCTGGGTCGAGCATGCGCCAGAGGAACTCTGGCAAAGCTCGCTGGCGGTGATGCGAGAGGTGCTGGCCGATGGCATTCGGCCAGCGGCGATCGGCATCGCCAACCAGCGCGAGACGACGATCATCTGGGAACGTGCGACCGGTCGGCCTATCCATCCGGCAATCGTCTGGCAGGACCGCCGGACGGCCGCGGCCTGCATCGCGCTCCGTGACGCAGGGCATGCGCCGCTGATCGCCGCCCGCACCGGCCTGCTGCTCGATCCCTATTTCTCGGCGACCAAGATCGCCTGGATCCTGGATACCGTGCCCGGCGCGCGGCAAGCGGCAGAGGCCGGCGCGCTCGCGTTCGGGACGGTCGATTGCTGGCTGCTCTGGCAAATGACGGCGGGACGGGTGCACGCGACGGATGCGACCAATGCGGCGCGCACCATGCTGTTCGACATCGCTGAAGGGGGCTGGGATGCCGAGCTGTGCGCGCTGTTCCGAGTGCCGATCGCAATGCTGCCGGAGGTGCGGGACTGCGCCGCCGAGTTCGGCCACACGGCGCCCGGACTGCTCGGGGCGCCGATCCCCATTCGCGGCATTGCCGGCGATCAGCAGGCGGCGACGATCGGTCAGGCCTGCTTTCAGCCGGGAATGCTGAAGGCAACCTACGGCACTGGCTGCTTTGCCCTGCTCAACACCGGCGCGCAGCGTATCGCTTCTGCTAATAATCTTTTGACGACCATTGCCTACCAGCTGGACGGGAAGCGGCACTATGCGCTCGAAGGCGCGATCTTCATCGCGGGTGCGGCGGTGCAGTGGCTGCGCGACGGGCTCGGGGTGATTGGCACGGCGGAGGAGAGCGGACAGCTCGCCGCGCAATCCGATCCTCAATGTCGGATCTACCTTGTGCCGGCTTTCGTCGGCCTTGGCGCGCCGCATTGGGACCCGGCGGCGCGTGGCAGCATCCATGGCATCACCCGCGCTACCGGACGGGCCGATTTCGCCCGCGCCGCGCTGGAGAGTGTCGGCTACCAGACCCGCGACCTGCTGGCCGCGATGCAGGCGGATATCGATGCTGCCCAGGGGGTAACGGAGGCAGCTCAGGCGCAGGTGCTGCGCGTCGATGGCGGCATGGTAGTGTCCGACTGGACCATGCAGTTCCTGGCCGACATGCTGAACGCGCCGGTCGATCGCCCGGTGGTGGCGGAGACGACGGCGCTGGGAGCTGCTTATCTGGCTGGGCTGCAAAGCGGCCTGTGCCAGTTGCCCAACGACTTCGCAAAGAATTGGCGGCGGGAGCGGCGCTTCACGCCGGCGATGCCGGCGGAGGCGCGGGAGGCCGCCTATGCCGGTTGGCAGGATGCGGTGGGACGGACGCTCTCCGGCCCGCGGTAAATGAGCGCCTGGAGGCGGTACGCTTGGCTCCGTCGCCTGCCTGCCGCTACTTCGCCTGAGTGCGTTCCGCCCGCTGCCGCCGGTCATGGGCGAGCCGCTCGACGGTTGCCACCAAATCTTCGTTGTTGACCGGCTTGGTCAGGTAGTCGTCCATGCCGGCCGCGAGACAACTGGCCCGATCTGCGGCATCCGCCGCCGCAGAGAGCCCGAGGATGGGCGTACGACGTCCGAGCGGGGCCTCGCTTTCGCGGATCTGGCGGGCGAGAGTCGCGCCGCTGGTGACAGGCATGTGGTAGTCGAGGATGACAACCTCGAAACGCTCACGCTCCAGGCAGCTGAGGGCGGATTCGGAATCGCCGACCTCGGTCACCGAAAATCCAGCGTGGCGCAGAAAGGCCGCCGCGACCATCCGGCTGATGCGGTCATCATCGACTAGCAGGACGCCAAGCGCTGTCCCCTCCCCGGCAACCGGCAACGGTTCGCTCAGGTTTCGCGGCTCGGGTGTCTGGTCCAGTTCCAGGAAGAGCGTCACCCGGAACTCGGAGCCCAACCCTTCGGAGCTGGTCACCTGAATGTCGCCGCCCATCCGTTCGACAGTTTCATGCACGATGGCAAGGCCGAGCCCCGCGCCGCCATACCGACGCGTCGTCGACATATCTACCTGGCTGAACGGTTCGAATATGGTGCTCAGCTTACCAGGCGCGATCCCGATGCCGGTATCGCGGATGATGAAGCGTAGGCCGGCGCTGCCCGGCCTTTCCGGCTCGGCCGGTTCGGCGTTGAGGGAGACGTGGCCCACTTCGGTAAACTTCACCGCGTTGCCGACGATGTTGAACAGCACGCGGCGCAGCCTTTCGGCATCGCCGATGACCCGCTTCGGCAGATCCGGTGAGATGGTGACAAAAAAGCGCAGATTCTTCGCCCGGGCTGACGCGCCAAGCACTTCCTCGACATCGTTCAGAACGTCGAGCAGGCGAAAGGGTTCACGCGCGAAGGCGACCTTGCCCCCCTCGATCCTGGCGAGGTCGAGGAGGGTGGAAATCTGCCCCAGGAGCATCTGCCCCGAGCGGTATGCGGCCTCAGTGTAGTCCTGCTGTTGCGGCTGTAGGGGGCCGAGGCGAAGCATCTGCAGCATGCCGAGCACGCCGTTAAGCGGCGTCCGCAATTCGTGACTTATATTAGCCAGGAACTGGGTCTTGGCGCGACTGGCCGCCTCCGCCGCGTCCTTGGCGGCCAGCGCCTGACGAATCAGGCGCTCTCGCATCCAGACGATCACCGATGCTAGTCCGGCGGTGCAAGCGAGAATGGCAAAGAGCAGCCCCGCGAGGGTCCAGTGCAACTGGCTGAGCTTGGCCTGATCCTCGGCGACGAGAGCGCCGCCACGGGTATTGGCGACAGCGGCCATCTGTACGAAACGCGGTGCCAGAGGTTCCAGCCTGGCCCGAATTGCAATGGCGGCCTGCGGCGAGGGCAAGTCCTCAGCGAGTTCGCGGGCGGCGGCGAGGCTTTGATCGAGGTCTGTTATCGTTGTACGGAATTCGGGTCGGCTGGCCGCAAAACGTTTGGCCTCGCCGCCTTCGAGGATGCCGAGCCGATTTTCAAGGATATCGAGGCGGGTGAGCACCGCATCTTTACCGACGCCACTG